>Ga0172378_10005145_pt1:0-5000 | contig 12207 bp, 15 predicted proteins | sample GrowelOW332metaG_FD_119755 | JGI IMG/M metagenome (GOLD analysis project Ga0172378, IMG submission 119755) | Groundwater microbial communities from an aquifer near a municipal landfill in Southern Ontario, Canada - Pumphouse #3_1 metaG | ecosystem: Environmental > Aquatic > Deep...
ATGCGCGAGTATTATTCCAAATCGAAGATGAAGATTTAGGTGGTGCTCAATTAGATTCCGGCACCGGTGCCATTCAGTATTACACCGGTGCTTTTACAAGCGAATATTCAGCGACTTAAAAGGTGAGGAGAATTCAACCATCCTCCTCACCATCACCAAGACAATAATACTCTCTATGTGGTTTTCAATTTTTCAATTTCTTCTTCAACTTCTGCTGCACCTTCATCGTAGAACTTTTCTTCATCAGGATCAAGTTCCTTAAGCAATCTTAAAAACTCACCAGCATGAACTTTTTCTTCATTAGCAATATCCTTTAGTACTTCAATTGCCAACTTGTTGTCAGTCGATTCAGCTAATTGCATATAGAGCTGAATCGCTTCGTATTCTGCAGCAATCATAAATCTTATTGATCGAATCAGCTCCTGGTCACTTATTTTATGGTCTTTCTTCAATCCAGAAAATGGATGTCCAAAATCAGGCATAGTTGTTACCTCCTCAATTTATTCAAGTTCAACAGATTCGTTAATTTTAGTACTTAATAAATTTATCTCCAGGGACACCACAAATGCTGCATTTTTCCGGAATAAATTTTTCAATATTTCCGCAAACCGGGCAGAGATAATAGAATACTTCTTCTGTCTGATCAAGGTTCTCTAATGCATCTTGATAAAGCCCGGCATGAACTTCTTCCGCTTTCATCGCAAATGTGAAAGACATGAGTGCGGCTTTGTTTCCTGTCGCTTCAGCTTCTTTTACAAAATCAGGATACATTTCTTTGTACTCATGGGTTTCACCGGCAATGCCATCCTTAAGATTTTCAGCCGTTGAGCCAATTTTTCCAGCAACTTCAAAGTGTTTTAAAGCGTGGATGGTTTCCGCATCGGATGCCGCTCTAAATAGTTTGGCGGCATTTATTTTTCCATCTTTTTCAGCTTTTTTGGCGTATGCCAGATACTTTCTATTTGCTTGGGCTTCTCCTGCAAATGCCTCCATTAGATTCTCAAACGTTTTGTTATTACTCATCTTTTCTTCCTCCGTATTTTTACTAAAAGCATTTATTAATTTTTCTACAGTCTCTTTTGGAAATCCTTCCGATTGCTTTTTATCAAGCAGTGACTTGAGAAATTCCATCGCATTTTCACTTTGTGGAAGCATATATCCTGCTTCACGAATTATATCCTCCGCCATGATATGATTAGACTTTTCAATGGCAGCTGCCAGTTTTCCAGGTAGTCCAGCAGCGATATTCTCCTGCTCTGACTTACTGCGCAGAAGAGCATTAAGTGAACCCACAACTGCTTCAGTTTTAGTTTGTTGAGGTGGATATTCTACAGGAACCATAGAAATTGCCCCGGATGGACAGGCATCTGCACAATCTCCACAACCAATGCATTTCTCAACATCAATGATGCTGTTCTCTGTATCTGTTGCTCCAGTAGGGCAGACATAGAGGCACAAGCAGTCCTTGGTGCATAAACGAATATTTCTTACCGCATATTTCTTAGACATTCTCATGACCTCCCTTCGATCTTTTCAAATTTCCAATTTGGTACCTTGCAAACAGGACAAATTTCCGGTGGGGTATCTCCTATGTAGACAAAACCACAGATGGTGCAGACGTAAACGCCGGTATTTTCAAGCATGGCATTGCCATCTTTTTGATATCGAGTCAAGAGAGATTTCAAAATGCGTGTAACTTTCTCACTCCAGACCAGAGCACGGAGTGCACCACGATCATTTACATCCGATGCTACAGCATTGGCATTCGGAAAACCTTCCTCAAGGTCTTTTTCGATTAGAGCAATTAGCTTATCAAAATCCGGGTCATTGGCAGGTGTTGATGCCGCCTTAAAATATCCAGCCAACTCAGTAAAGAGGGCCGCTTCTTCTGGTTTATACTGTTTTTCACAGCCACGTGCTAAATTAGTACAGAGTGCACTAATCTCCAGAGGAGACATCTCCTTCATGTCTGTGGACAACTCAATTATTGATACAGTCTTCTTTTCTGTAGGTGCTGCAGATTCACCCTGTTTTTCAAATTCAGATTTTGATGCACCGCAGAGAGGGCAAATCCAATCTTCCGGCAAATCACCCCACACTGTACCTGGAGCAATGCCTGCTTCGGGAATGCCTTTTGCTTCATCATAGATGAATCCGCAAATAGAACATACATACTTTACCATTTCATTACCTCCTTCATTTGATTTCATTTATATCAGAAAGGCATCTTAGACAGAGTCCTTTAAAATATACATTTTCTATCCTTATATTTAGAACAAGGAGAAATGTTCCTTGCTGATAAATAATCTTATTCACCGCACTCATCATGATGCTGATGCTCGTGGCAAACTGAGCCCGTTGTTTTAAGTTCCCCCTTCAGATAGCTTTCGGCTGCTGTTCTCGCATCGCCAGATGCACCCACAACAACTTCAACATTTCTTTCGTTAAAGATATCGACTGCGCCACCGCCCATGCCACCGCTGATGATTACATTCACACCGCGATCAGCGAGGAAATTCGGTAGAAAGCCAGGTTTGTGGCCTGGATTGGGTATAGATTCTTCATTCTTAATTTTATCATTTTCAACATCATAAATCAGAAAATTGACGCAATGTCCAAAGTGCTCTGTTACATTTTTACCTTCACCAGCTACTGCAATTCTCATCATTTCTTTTTCCTCCAATTTTTCTAATATTTTTGCTATAGGATCGAGCCAGGTTCCGTCATAAAGCTCTATCATACCCTTGTCACAAGCGGCTGATATCTTGGGGTCTATTGGCAGCTTGGCGAGAACTTTTAAGTTATGCTTTTCAGCAATTTCTTCAATATGGCTATCGCCAAATATCTTATAATCCTTATCATTATCAGGACATTTGAAATACGACATGTTTTCAACAAGTCCAATAATTGGGATATTCATCATCTCCGCCATCTTGGCGGCCTTTGAAACTATCATAGAAACCAGTTCTTGTGGTGAAGTTACAATTATAATTCCATCTACAGGAATGGACTGAAAAACAGTAAGCGGCACATCACCAGTGCCCGGCGGCATATCAATAAACATGAAATCCACTTCATTCCAAATAACGTCTGTCCAGAACTGTTTCACCGTACCAGCAATGATTGGCCCTCTCCAAACAACAGGGTCAGTGTCTTTTTCCAATAGAAGATTAATTGACATGACATCGATTCCAGTCTTGCTCTTGATTGGGAATAGACCTAATTCGCTTCCTGTTGCTTTCCCTTTTATTCCGAATGCTTTGGGAATAGAAGGGCCTGTTATATCTGCATCGAGAATGGCAGTGTGATATCCCATCCTGTTCATTGAAACAGCAAGCATAGAAGTGACTAATGACTTGCCTACACCGCCTTTACCACTGACAACACCAATGACCTTTTTGACGTTGCTTAATTCATTCAGCTTCTCGGAAAAATCCATTGGTTCTTTTCTTTCTGCACAGTCGTCGCCACAGCTACTGCAATTTTGATTGCAATTTTCACTCATTTAACAAACTCCTTTATTCTTATATTTTTAATTGACTACCCGTTGATAGATAATTTACATGAGCACCCATAATTAACTTTAACTGTTCATACGCCTTGACTCCTGTACAGTGGCAGGTATAAAACAAGCCACCCGTACTAAGTAGATATGATCCAATCTCAGCTATCATGCTGGGGTCCTCATATTGGTCAGCGGATCGGTTGTAAAGATGAAATCCTCCGATTACGTGGCTTGGCAGTCTGTTTTTATCAGCATGGAAATACTCAAGAATATTTACAATCCCATTATGAGCACAACCTGCAACCAGGACCGTATTCCCATTTTCCTTAATGATCAGGTTCTGTTCATGAGAAAAGTCATCCAGTTTAAATGATTCACCATCATTCATAAATAAATCCTTATTACCTGACGGGTTTAGTCTAGAACCATTTACACCTGAGAATAGTTCGAGCTCCTCATCAATTACAAGTTGCCCTTCTACAAAAACAAAGCGGTCATTTGGCAAAAGAGTTTTGTCTATGCCAATGTATTTCTTTTCACCATTGGGTCGATTGGAATAGTAATCACCAAACGCCATTTTGTTGATATAGATTTTTGCATTACTATTCAGATCCATGAAAATCTTGAGCCCTCCACCATGATCATAATGTCCATGAGATATGACTGCTAAATCTACCTTTGATAAATCAACCTGCATTTTTCTTGCGTTTTCAGCAAACAGCTCACCGGCTCCTGTATCAAATAGGAGCTTATGCCGCTTGGTTTCTATATACAAACTAAGTCCATGCTCACTGCCTAAAACTTCAGAATCAGAAGTGTTTTCCACTAGGGTTTTTATGATCATAAGCTTTACCTATTACTTTCTTTTAAAAGTATTCTCATCGTCTGATCAAATACATCCCTGGCTGCTCTCCCTGCCGCACAATCCATATCTACAATACTCTTTGCATCATTGATTGCTTTTACAGCATCCGAATCGTAGGGTATTCTTCCGGCAAAAGGCAGCGTGGACTTTTGGCAAAACGCCTCAATCTGTTCTGTATTTTCAATGTTGGTATCATATTTATTGATGCATACAGCAATTTTTGTTTGAAATTTTTCAGCAGTTTTAATGATGCGTTCCATATCACTGATGCCTGATATGGAAGGTTCTGCAACGATTAATACCATGTCCACACCGCTTAGCGATGCAATAACCGGACAGCCTATCCCAGGCGACCCATCAATGATGGCAAGTTCCTCATCCTTTGCCGCTGCCTTCATCTGTTTTTTCACCTCGGTGACCAGCATACCAGAGGTACCGCTACCCATTTTGAGTTGAGCGGTTGAAAACACTGCATCATCCACATAAAGCATTAATTCTCCTGCTATTGCTGGTTTTAACGTAATAGCGCTAACAGGGCAAATAGCCTCGCAGACTCCACAGCCTTCACAGGAAAATGGATCAACCATGTAGTCGATACCCACAGATATTGCATCAAACCTGCATTTTTGT
>Ga0172378_10005145_pt1:10000-12207 | contig 12207 bp, 15 predicted proteins | sample GrowelOW332metaG_FD_119755 | JGI IMG/M metagenome (GOLD analysis project Ga0172378, IMG submission 119755) | Groundwater microbial communities from an aquifer near a municipal landfill in Southern Ontario, Canada - Pumphouse #3_1 metaG | ecosystem: Environmental > Aquatic > Deep...
CGCCCGTATATTCAAAACAATGCAAATCAACAATTCTGTTTTTCGCATCTTCCCATACAGTATGGTTCAATGTTGTATATTCCATCTTAATTTCATAAAAGTCATTAGCTTTCAACATCTCTATAAAGCTCTGATAATCTTTCTTTTCTACAAAAATATCAATATCGTTATGGACTCTTGACGGATATCCAAGCAACGCATCTACACCCCATCCACCATCAAGAAAGACTTTAATCTCCGCATCTATCGAGAGTTGAAGAATCTGCTTTACATCTGTTATATTAACCATCTTATCATCTCCGTAAATTCCGATTTATCTCTCTTTGTTTTAATAGCACATTTCCTTGTCTTATACTCTTTTATTATATTCCAGCTGTCAAGCATGGCCTCATAACGACAAAGGCAGGACCGAAGCCCTGCCTGAATATCAATGTTTGCTCTTTATCTTTGGATGTCTATGTCGATTCCCGCTTTAAAAGAAACCGTAAACTTGTCATCAAAAACCTTGATGCCCTTTATGTAGTTCCTTACCATCTCTTCGTCGTACTCGGTAAGTTCTGTGCACTCCTTCTTCAATAACTCCCCAAGTTCCTTGATACGGCTCTTGTACCCTTCCATCCGTGCCTTCTCCACCAGAAGTTCCTGTTTCTTTTCACGCAGGTCATCAACTTCACCGGTTAGCGCTGAGTAGTCGTCATCATTCTTAGCCAGCTGCGCAAGTTCATGCTGTTTTACTTCCAGAACTTTGTTCAGTGCTTCGAGTTTTCCATCGGTCTGATCTTCGCTGAGTACTTTCTCGATGTTTCCTTTGAGAATATCCTGCATGGAGTCCGAACACTTAAGCACCTTGTTGATTGCTTTGACAGTCGCCATCTGAAGTTCTGACTCTGATATTGTCGGAGCATCACAGGCATTTGGTCCATGTTCTACCCTGGTACAACAACGCCAGACTATTGAGCACTTTCCTCTGTTGTTCCAGGCAATCCTTCGGTAGATGTCCCCACATCTGCTGCAGGTGCAGATGCTTGATAGAGCGTATTTGCTTGAATAGACTCTGCGCTTTTTTCCTTCCCCGCCGCTGAACATGTTTGCCCTTCTTGCCATCTCTTCCTGAACCTGTGTGAAGATATCCTTCGGAATTATGGCTGGATGGCTGTCCTTGACGTAATACTGGGGAAGTGATCCATCATTCTTGATTCTAGTCTTCTCGATGAAATCAGTCGTGATGGTCTTCTGCAGAAGAGCATCACCAATGTACTTCTCGTTTCTAAGGATTCCCTGGATGGTGCTGAAGTGCCATTTGCTTTTTTTGGCACCGGTCTTGATTCCATCACGCTCCAGTCCCTGAGCAATATCACGAAAGCTGCTGCCCTCCAGGTACTCCCTAAAAATTCTGCGCACAACCTTGGCTTCTTCCTCTTCAATGATGAGGTTTCCATCGGCGTCCTTTGTGTAGCCCAAGAAGTGGTTGTGGTTGACCTGAACCTTCCCATCCTGGTAGCGGAACTGAAGTCCAAGCTTTACGTTTTGTGAAAGAGACTGTGATTCCTGTTGGGCCAATGAAGCCATGATTGTAAGAAGGAGCTCTCCGCTAGCTTCCAGGGTGTGGATGTTCTCCTTCTCGAAAAAGATGTCGATGTTGAGCTCCTTGAGCTTTCTTACATACTTGAGGCAATCAAGCGTATTTCTTGCAAATCGGCTGATGGACTTGGTTATCACCTTGTCTATTTTTCCAGCCACACAATCATCAATCATCTCGTTGAACTGCTCACGTTTTTTGGTGTTGGTGCCAGAGATTCCATCATCCGCATATATTCCAGCCAGTTCCCATTCAGGGTTTCTGGAAATATAGTCCGTATAGTGGGCAACCTGGGCTTCGTAGCTTCCAGCCTGCTCGTCACTGTCGGTACTGACACGGCAATATGCCGCAATCCTGAGCTTCGGCTTTTCTTCCTTTGTCTTCACCCTGCTCCCGGCTTTTCTTCTGGCAGGGATGAGCGTAACGTTATCCCTCATCTTGAACCTCCCTTATCTGTGTGTAGGCATATTGAGCTTGCCTGTATGGGTCCTGGTACTTCTGCTTCACCTTTCCCACTTCAAATCGCAGGACTTCCTGTTTTGTCTCCTTTGGCTTGTATTCATGGATGCGTCCCAGTTTCCTTGCAACTTCTCCTCGAAGCTCCTGTGCCTTTTGGAAAGTATCATCA
>Ga0172378_10005146_pt1 | contig 12207 bp, 12 predicted proteins | sample GrowelOW332metaG_FD_119755 | JGI IMG/M metagenome (GOLD analysis project Ga0172378, IMG submission 119755) | Groundwater microbial communities from an aquifer near a municipal landfill in Southern Ontario, Canada - Pumphouse #3_1 metaG | ecosystem: Environmental > Aquatic > Deep subsurface >...
AAGGGAATGCCTTGCCCTGTTTGCGGAAGTACAGAACATCCTTTGTTTGTTGATACACAAGATAACTCGTTTAAAGAAGAAGAACTTGAGAAACAGAAGGAGAGAGCTAATAAAGAGATTGAAAGGGTTACCTTAATGCTTGAAAATTCACGTAAAGAATTGATACGTCTTAGTTCCTCTATAGAGAGTTATGAGAATCACAAAAATAGTTCATTTGAAAAGGTACAAGGCTATGTATCTATATTGCCAAACTGGAATGGGCTTCTTGAAAGTGGTAGGCTGAAAGATACTGTTGAGAAGTTTGTATCTCTGTGGAATGACAATACTAAATTACTTGCTGCCAATAAAGAACTTCTCTCTGGTATAAATGCCGGAATAGGTGCTGCAGAGAGGGAGAAAGACAACTTGAATAGTCAGCTTGAGGAGAAGAAGAAGACTCTCAATAATACTGTGGAAAGCTATAAAGAGTTGGAGAAGAAAAGAAATGGCTTACTATCAGGAAAGAGTTACGATGAAGTGCAGAGATATATTACCGAAAAGAGAAGTGATATAGATAAGAGAGTAAAAGATTCTAATGAGAAAGAGAGCTCTCTGAAATTAGAGGTCGAAAATGCGAAGGCAAGGATTGAGCAGATAGATAACCAGAACAAGAGAGAAGTTCTTGTCATGGAGAAAGCTTATGATAAGATAGCTGTTTGGCTCTCCTCTCAGCAGAAGATAACCTCTTTTGATGAGTTGGAAGGGATTTTCTCTAAAGATGAATCATGGCTTGCAGCAGAGAAAAGCTATCTATCATCACTAAATGAGAAATATACAGTTGCTTCTGCTCTTTTGAAAGAGAGAGAAGGGAAAAGAATAGAACATGAAAACTTATCGTCACGTACCATTGATGATGAGAGTAGTGAGTCAATTAAGGAGAAACTTGACCTGCTGTTGCAGGAGAAGAGTAATATAGGCATCTTGTTGGCACAAATAGAGGTACGGTTCGAGAATGATCAAAAGAATAGAAAGAGGGTTGAGGCTTACATAAAGGAGTATGATTCAAAAAGTGAGTACTTCCAGTCATGGGCAAACCTTAATGATCTGTTTGGCTCACAATCTGGTAATAAGTTCAAGGAAATAGCACAGGAGTATACTTTGGATATTCTTGTGATGTATGCAAATAGCCATCTTAAAGATCTTGCACCGAGATATGAACTGGAGAGAATACAGGATACACTTGCACTGCAGATAGCCGATCTTGATATGATGGGTGAGAAGCGTAGTGTTCACTCGTTATCGGGTGGTGAGTCATTCCTTGTATCTTTGGCTTTGGCACTTGGTTTATCATCCATATCATCTAACAGGATGAATGTAGAGTCGCTATTTATCGATGAAGGTTTTGGATCACTTGATATAGACACTTTGCGCATAGCAATGGATGCTTTGGAATCTCTTCAGATGCAGGGCAGAAAGATTGGTGTGATTTCTCACGTAAGCGAGATGACAGAGAGGATTAATGCACGTATTATGGTTACTAAAGAGGGAAGTGGCAGGAGTGTTATCAGTGTAGAATAAAAAATGGGGAGCTAAGCCCTTCCGTCTGCTCCCCACATCATTTTATCTCTTAGTGTCTTGAAGAATACATGATCTGTTCTCTTCACAACTTTTATTGTATAATCGGCTTTCTTTATCTTAAGCTGGCTTCCCTCAGCGCAAGTCTCACTTCTTCCGTCAATTGCAACAAGGAAGTTGTGACTTCGGCTCTCCACGTCGAGAGTTATCTCCCAATCATCATTTATTACTATAGGACGTACATTAAGGCTGTGTGGGGCGACAGGAGTTATTGCTATGGTGCTGCTGTGAGGAACTATAATAGGTCCTCCTACACTTAATGAATAGGCTGTAGATCCTGTAGGCGTAGATATCACTAATCCATCGGCCTGATATGTTGTGAGGTAATTTCCGTTTATTGAGGTGTGTATTGTAATCATTGAAGAACTGTCTCTTTTCAATACAGCTATCTCATTAAGCCCGAACGGATATCCTTTAATTGTTTTATCTTGACAAACTAGGTTGAGGACACTTCTCTCCTCAATTCTGTAATTGTTTGAGAAAATATCTTTTATAGTATCTTGTATCTCATTAGGAGATATATCTGCCAGGAATCCCAGACGGCCGGTATTAATACCTAATATTGGAATATTGCGGTTTCCTACAAAACTTGCTGCTTTAAGGAATGTTCCATCACCTCCCATGCATATTATCATGTCGACACTGAAATCCAGGACAGTGAATGTACGAACATTATCTAAAGGTATCTTTGTAGAACTAACAATGAATTTATAGAAATCATTATGGATATAAATTTCAGCATTGTACTTTTTAAGTAGGGTTAGCAGAGATTCCAAATGGACGGACTTCTTTGTCTGATAAGTATTTCCAAGAATAGCGAATTTCATAAGAATGATTCCATTTAGTTAATATTTACATCTTTTATTTTATGAAAAAACTCAGTTCTCATAAAACATTTTAACTTTGCACTTATTCGCAAATATAATAATAAATTGCCAAGATGACTAAGTTAAGTGTAAATATAAATAAAGTAGCTACATTGCGTAATGCGCGTGGGGGAAACAATCCAGATGTTATAAAAGTAGCATTGGACTGTGAAATGTTTGGAGCAGAAGGTATTACAGTGCATCCGCGTCCTGATGAAAGACATATCCGTAGAAGTGATGTACTGCAGTTAAGGCCTATTTTGAAGAGTGAGTTCAATATTGAGGGATATCCAAGTAAAGAGTTTATAGATTTGGTTCTATCAGTAAAACCTCATCAGGTAACGCTTGTTCCTGACTCACCGGAACAGATTACATCTAACTCAGGATGGGATACAAAAGCGAATCAGTCTTTTCTCATTGAAATACTCGAGACTTTTAAACAGGCCGGTATAAGAACATCTGTATTTGTTGACGCCGATGTAGAGATGGTAGAATATGCCGCTAAGGCAGGGGCTGATAGAGTAGAACTCTATACAGAACCTTATGCTACAATGTATCCTGAAGATCAGGAGAAGGCTATCGCACCATTTATTGAGGCTGCAAAGGCTGCTAGAAACCTAGGAATGGGTATAAATGCCGGACATGATCTTAGTTTGGTTAACCTGAAATATATGCACGACAATATTCCTTGGATAGATGAGGTGTCAATAGGACATGCACTGATATGTGATGCACTATATATGGGACTGGAAAAAACAATTGAAGAATACAAAAAATGCCTTGATAAATGATAAAACTTACTTTACTAGCGGCACAGACTATTGCCGATTCAGTTTCAGGAGCAGCTCCTATTCTTACTCCTGTTGAAGGGGCGCCACAAATGAATCTTTGGGATATGACCTTAAAAGGTGGATGGATAATGGGAGTGCTGGCACTCTTATCAATAATTTGCTTCTACATCTTTTTTGAAAGACTTGCTGTAATCAGAAAAGCAGCTCGTGAAGATCCTCTATTTATGGAGAGAATTCGTGATTATATCAGAAATGGAGAGATTAAGTCGGCTGTAAACTTCTGTCGTGTTACTAATACTCCTTCATCAAGAATGATTGAGAAAGGTATAACAAGAATGGGACGTCCTATAGCTGATGTTCAGGCTGCTATAGAGAATACCGGTAACATTGAGGTGTCTAAACTGGAAAATGGATTACCAATCATGGCTACTATTGCCGGTGGTGCTCCAATGTTAGGCTTTCTGGGTACTGTAACGGGTATGGTACGTGCGTTCTGGGAGATGGCTAATGCTGGAAATAATATTGATATAAGTCTCTTATCCGGTGGTATATACGAAGCTATGATTACTACTGTAGGAGGACTTGTTGTAGGTATTGCGGCAATGTTCGCATATAACTATGTCGTTACTCGAGTTGACAAAGTTGTCAACCAGATGGAAGCTCGCACCATGATGTTCATGGACCTTCTTAATGAACCTGTACAAAAGTAATTTTAACTATGGCATTAAAAAGAAGAAATAAGGTATCGGCTACATTCAGTATGGCATCTATGACAGATATCATATTCCTATTGCTGATATTTTTTATGATAACCTCAACGATGGTCTCTCCAAATGCCATTAAAGTTCTTCTCCCACAGGGAAAGGAACAGACATCTGCGAAGCCACTTGCCAGAGTTATCATAGATAAAGATTTAAATTACTATACTGCTTTCGGGAATGAAGATGAAATGCCTATAGCGCTGGAACAACTTCCTGCATTTCTAAAGGATTGCGCTGCAAAAGAGCCTGAAATGTATGTCGCTTTATATGCAGATGAATCTATTCCTTACAGAGAGATAGTGAGAGTACTTAATATTGCTAATGAGAATCACTTCAAGATGGTACTGGCAACACGTCCACCTGAGAAGAATGATGGAGTGAAGTAATGAAGAAAGAGAAGATAAAAGGATTGGTTGGTACTTTTGTACTTCATCTCATCTTGCTTGTTCTTCTGCTACTTTTTGTAATAAAGAGTCCGCAGGTACAAGAGGAGGGAGGGGTACCTGTAATGCTTGGTAACAGTGAAATGGCACAAGGCGATGCAGACCCTTATAACTTGACTGAAGTTGAGGTCTCGAATGAACCTATGGCTGAAGCTTTTCCTGCACCTAGCTCATCTGGAGAAGAGAATATTATTACTCAGAATGATGAGAAGAGTATAGAGATTAAGAAACAGAAGAGTGATAAAAAAGAGGAAAAGAAGGTAGCAATCAGTAAAAACAATAGTGTCATAAAGGAGAAGAGTGAAGAGCAGAAGAGACTTGATGCTGAAAGAGAGGCTGAAGCCAAGAGAATAGCTAAAGAGGAGATGGCTGCAAAGCAGGCATCTGCAAGCATAGCAGGAGCTTTTGGAAAAGGCACCAAGATGGGCAGTAGAGGAACTGGCTCTTCGGGAACTGGATTTCAAGGAAGCCCTAATGGCAACTCTGACACAGGTAAGAGTAGCGGTATTGGTGGAATAGGCACTTTCGACTTAAATGGAAGATCCTTAGGACCTTCTGGCTTGCCAATGCCTGTATATAATGTTCAGGATGAGGGAAGAGTAGTAGTAACTATAGTAGTAAACCCTGCAGGACAGGTTATAAGCACAACAATTAATAAACGTACAAACACTGTTAATCCTACACTTAGAAAGGCTGCTGAAGATGCGGCAAGAAAAGCACGTTTCAATAATATAGATGGGACAAATAACCAAAGCGGAACTATCACATACTATTTTAAACTTCGATAGATTATTATATATTTGTAACTAACATTACTTGTTTGAAGAGAATAAATGCTTATTCATTTTTCTCTGATTATAGATTAGTATATAAATATAGACTTTAAAAATGAAGAATTTATGTGTATTCTTGGCAGATGGCTTTGAAGAAATTGAAGCCCTGACCCCGGTTGATGTATTCAGAAGAGCAGGATTACCTGTCTTGACTGTTTCTGTAAGTGATATGCATACTGTGACTGGTTCACATAATATCATTGTAACTGCCGATACAACTCTTTCTGAACTTGATAGAGAGAATATTGAAATGATAATACTTCCTGGTGGAATGCCAGGCGCATCCAATCTGGATAAAAATCTATCACTTGATAAACTTATCATTGATTTTGCTAATAAGTCGAAGCCTATATCTGCAATATGTGCAGCACCAATGGTATTGGGTAAACGTGGTATCCTAAAGGGAAAGAGAGCAACATGCTATCCAGGTTTTGAACAGTATCTGGAAGGTGCAAACTATACATCTTCTTTGGTTGAGATAGATGGCAACATAATCACAGGGAAAGGCCCTGGCGCTGCATTCGATTTCTCGTATATCATAGCCGAAAAATATGTCGGTGTAGAGAAGATAGTACAGCTTAAGAAGTCAATGATGATACCAAGATAGAATGATGAAGAGGTATGTTATTATAGTGGCCGGTGGAAAAGGCCTTAGGATGGGAGGAGATATCCCAAAACAGTTTGTTGAGATAAAAGGGCTCCCTGTTCTGATGCACACTATAAATCGTTTTCACTCTTTTGATTCATCCATCGATATAATAGTGGCTCTTCCAGTGGACCAACAGGATTACTGGAAGGAGCTCTGCTCTAAATATAAATTTGAAATTCCACATACTATCGTTGATGGAGGAGATACACGCTTCCATTCTGTTAAAAATGGGTTGGACCAAGTTTCAGGTGAGGGAGTTGTAGCCGTTCATGACGGGGTACGTCCTTTTGTTTCTGATGAGGTTCTTGAGAGATGTTTCTCTATGGCACAAGAGAAAGAGGCTGTGGTACCTGTAATAGATGTATTTGAAACTATCCGTCATATAGCCGATGGAATGAGTAATACAGTCCCAAGGGATGAATATAAGTTGGTTCAGACTCCGCAGGTGTTTTTGATCAGCTTGCTGAAAAAAGCATATTCACAACCATATGTTCCATCTTTCACTGATGACGCATCTGTCGTTGAGGCTATGGGGTATAAAGTGACTTTAGTGGAAGGAAACAGAGAAAATATAAAACTTACTACACCATTTGATTTAAAGTTGGCTGAACTGCTTAGCAATTGAATTTAGAATGTTCAATATAACTGCACAAGATATAAAGTATTTGCAAGGAGTGGGGCCTCAGAGGGCTTCAGTACTCAATAAAGAGATAAATATTTATACTCTTAATGATCTTCTACATTATTACCCTTACAAATACATTGACAGAAGCCGTTTATACTATATCAGTGAAATAGACGGTGAGATGCCATATATCCAAATCAAAGGTACTATTCTAAGTTTCGAAACATTAGGTGAAGGTAGGCAACGTAGACTTGTAGCTCACTTCTCTGATGGAACCGGTATAATTGATCTTATCTGGTTTCAAGGTATTAAATATATAACCTCAAAATATAAGGTGCGTGAGGAGTATATCGTTTTTGGAAAACCTACGGTTTTTAATGGAAGGTATAATATTGCTCACCCCGACATAGACAAAGCTGACGAAATTGCTCTCTCTTCATTGGGATTAAGACCTTACTATAATACCACAGAGAAGATGAAGAGAGGTAATCTTAACTCTCATGCTATTGAGAAGTTGATGCAAAATGCCTTAAACCTACTCAAAGAACCAATATCTGAGACTATTCCTCAATATATCATTGATGAGCATCATCTTATATCTCTTGATAAAGCAATACACGAGATTCATTTTCCTCATTCGGCGGATAGACTTCGTAAAGCTCAGTACAGACTGAAATTCGAAGAGCTGTTCTATGTCCAGCTTAACATACTACGTTACAGCAAGGAGAGACAGATGAAGTTCCGTGGTTTGAATTTCTCAAAAGTTGGAGATTATTTCAATGATTTCTATTTTAATAATCTTCCATTTCAACTTACCGGTGCACAAAAGAGGGTAATAAAGGAGATAAGAAATGATACAGGTAGCGGAAGGCAGATGAACAGACTGCTTCAGGGAGACGTAGGAAGTGGAAAGACTCTTGTGGCACTAATGTCTATGCTTATAGCTTTAGATAACGGCTATCAGGCATGTATTATGGCACCTACTGAGATTCTTGCGCAACAGCACTACGAAAGTCTTAAGAAGTTGCTTTTTGGAATGAATGTACGTGTTGAACTTCTTACCGGTTCTATAAAAGGAAAGAAAAGAGAAACTATCCTTAATGCTCTGCTCACAGGTGATGTAAACATCCTTATTGGAACTCATGCTGTACTTGAAGATAATGTAAACTTTTCATCTTTAGGCATTGTTGTCATAGATGAACAGCACCGTTTTGGTGTCGCACAAAGAGCCAAATTGTGGAGTAAAAGCAATACTCCACCGCATATCCTTGTGATGACTGCTACACCTATTCCACGTACTCTCGCCATGACTCTATATGGTGATCTGGATGTTTCGGTAATTGATGAATTACCTCCTGGAAGAAAGCCTATAAAAACTGTACATCAGTTTGATAATAGAAGACACTCTCTTTATGAGTCAATACGCAAACAGATAGAGGAGGGCAGGCAGATCTATATTGTCTATCCACTGATAAAGGAGAGCGAGAAGATAGATATAAAGAACCTTGAGGAGGGATATGAACATGTCTGCGAAGAGTTCCCTCAATATAAGGTTAGTGTAGTTCATGGAAAGATGAAACCTGGCGATAAAGAGGAAGAAATGCAGAAATTTGTTACCGGAGAGACTCAAATTATGGTTGCTACTACTGTAATAGAGGTGGGAGTTAATGTACCCAATGCTTCTGTGATGGTAATAGAGAATGCAGAACGTTTCGGTTTGTCGCAGCTGCATCAGTTAAGAGGTAGAGTTGGTCGTGGAGCAGATCAGTCATATTGTATCCTTGTGACAGGTTATAAACTATCCGAAGAGACAAGGAAAAGGATACAGATTATGGTCGACACAAATGATGGTTTTGAGATAGCAGAGGCTGATCTTAAACTAAGGGGACCAGGTGACATGGAAGGAACTCAACAAAGTGGAATAGCTTTTGACCTGAAAATAGCAAACTTAGCTAAGGACGGACAAATAGTTCAATATGTTAGAAATGTGGCCGAAAAAGTTATAGATAATCCGAATTTCGAGCAGTTGAATGAGAACAAAATACTGTGGGAACAGCTAAAATTACTCAGAAAAAATGATGTAAATTGGTCCGTTATATCCTAAAAATTATTCTCTTTTAATGTTTAATAAAGTAAACATGTTGTCAAACATGTTTTACTCTATCTTCCCGATTTATAGGGTTTTGCGTTGCGCTTTTTAAAATTTTGTATAAAAGATACATAAAAAAAGAGTTAATCCACTAGTCAAATTCTAAAATTAAATTTTATCTTTGGGATACATAAAAAAAGAATAAGAATGCTTATTTGTTCATTTGTTTAATCTTTATTATGCAAAAAACACTTGTCATACTTAAGCCAAGCGCAATACAGAGGTCGTTAGTCGGTGAAGTTATTAGCCGATTCGAGAGAAAGGGTTTATGTCTGGTAGGTATAAAGATGATTCAACTTGATGATAAGATTCTTAGCGAGCATTACGCTCATCTTCTTTCAAAACCTTTCTTTAAGAGAATTAAAGATTCTATGATGGCTACTCCGGTCATCGTATGTTGTTGGGAGGGAGTTGATGCTATTCAAGTAGTTAGGGCGTTGACAGGTTGTACTAATGGCCGCCTTGCTGCTCCAGGAACTATCCGCGGAGATTTCAGTATAAGTCAACAAGAGAATATTATTCATGCTTCAGATTCTATTGAGTCAGCAGAAGTTGAATTAAAACGATTTTTTAAACCTGATGAGATATTCGAGTATAGGCCAGCTGTGACAGATGCTATCTATGCAAATGACGAATATTGAAAAAAAGAAAAAAGAATGATTTTTAAGTTTATCAAAACAGCATTATTAGCAACGTTTACTTTAGCTAGTGTCAGTGTTTCTGGACAAGATCTATTGGCTCGTCAAGCTCCTATAGATAGGAAACTAAAAGCAGTTGACTCACTTGCATTGATACGTCAGATTAAAGCTGAGAAAGCTGCTTATCCTGCATACAGCTTATATCCAAATTGGAGTAATGAAAGAGTTCATGCTTTCGGCTCTGCAGTAGAAATTCCAGATTCCTTCAGAATTGATTTAAGAGGCTTTTCAATGCCTACTAATCAGACAAAAATAACATCAAATTTCGGTCCTCGTTGGCGTCGTATGCACAATGGTATTGATATCAAGGTTTATATTGGTGATACTATCCGTGCTGCTTTCGATGGAAGAATCCGTATGGTGAAATATGAAAGAAGAGGTTATGGAAAATATGTTGTTATAAGACACGAAAATGGTATTGAAACAGTATATGGTCACTTGTCAAAACAGTTGGTTGGAGAAGATGAATATGTAAAAGCTGGTGAACCTATTGGTCTTGGTGGCAACACTGGCCGTTCAACAGGCTCTCATCTTCATTTTGAAACAAGATTCTTGGGGCAGGCTATCAACCCTGCATATATGTTTGATTTCGAAAATCAGGATATTGTAGCCGACTCATATGTTTTCTATAGAAGAGGTTCTCGCTTTACACCAACAACAAGTGGCAACTCTATCATGATGGCTGATGCTGACCGTGCTTCTATAAAATACCACAAAGTTAGAAGAGGTGATACTCTTGCAGTTATAGCAAAGAAAAACAGTACATCAATTGATGCATTGTGTAAGCTTAACCGTATAACAAGAAGAACTACACTTCGTCCAGGACAAATCTTGAGATGTTCATAAGATAAACAGAGTTTTATATATATAAATTAAGGTGGAAAGGAGTATTCTTTTCCACCTTTTTGTTTACTCTTCATTATAAAATGTTTAACTTTGCAGCCTATTAAGTTATTATCATGAAGGATACAAAACAACAATTTGAACATGTATTGACTATTTGTAGAGATCTCTTTGTTAAGAAACTCCATGATTATGGAGCTGCATGGAGAATAATGCGCCCTGAATCTGTTACCGATCAGATATATATAAAAGCAAATAGAATACGTAGTATTGAGACAAAGGGTGTTGCTTTGATTCAGGAAGGCATAAAATCGGAGCTTATAGCAATAGTAAATTATGGAATTATTGGACTTATCCAATTAGAATTGGGCTATTCTGAAAAAGATGACCTTGAAGAGGAAAAGGCTATTGAACTTTATGATAAGTATGCTAAGACATCTCTAGAGCTCATGCTTGATAAGAACCATGACTACGATGAGGCATGGAGAAGTATGCGCACCACATCATACACAGATCTTATCCTTATGAAGATTTATAGGACAAAGCAGATAGAAAGTCTTAAAGGAGATACATTAGTGTCTGAAGGTATAGATGCTAACTACATGGATATGATAAATTATTCCGTTTTTGGATTGATTAAGATAGAGTTTGGAGAATAAGAAGAAATATGATTTTATTGGGTATTGGACCAATGCCTGTAGGTTCCTTCTTGCTGCAGTATTCATCTTCTCTGGTTTTGTTAAGGCAAATGACCTTGCGGGAACTGAATATAAGGTACAAGATTATATCACAGCTTTTGGTTTAAATAGTATTTTACCCTCTTCTGTGCCTTTTTTTATCGCTTTTGCACAGGCCGTTCTCGAGTTCTGCATAGGCGTCTATCTCTTTTGGGGAATAAGAAGAAAAATTTCCACATTCCTTGTCTTACTAATGATGTCATTCATGACTCCCCTTACTTTGTGGCTTGCTGTATCTGGTAAAGTTATAGATTGTGGATGTTTCGGAGATGCATTGGTGCTCACCAACTGGGAGACTTTTATAAAAAATATATTTCTGCTTGTTGCTGCTATTTCTGTCTTTAGATGGAAAGATAAAATAAGACCTCTTGTAACATCAAGATTTGATTGGCTTATCGGGCTCTATGCTTCAATCTATATATTGATATTCACTTTTTATTCTTACAGGGGACTGCCTCTTTTTGACTTTAGGCCATACTATATTGGTGCTAATATCAAAAAACAGATGGAGATGCCTAAAGGAGAAAAAGCGCCGGTATTGGATACTCGTTTTATTCTTGAGAAGAATGGAGTAAAGAAAGAGTTCTCATTGGATAATTATCCAGATAGCACATGGACGTTTATAGATAGTAAGACTATAGTGAAAGAGAAAGGTTATGTTCCGCCAATAAGTGACTTCATGATTGAAGATAGCGAGACAGGTGAGGATATTACTTCTAAAATTTTAGATGATAAGAATTACTCTTTTATTCTAGTCTCTCCATCCTTGAAGAAGGCTGATGACAGTGCTATTGATCTCATAAACGAGTTGTATGATTATTGTATAGACTACGGATATAATTTTTATTGTATAACATCTGCTTCGAACGAGGATATAGATGAGTGGAAGAGAAGAACAGGAGCTGAATACCCTTTTGCGTTTGCTGATGAGCTTATGCTTAAGACGATGATCCGATCTAATCCAGGACTTGTTCTTATAAAGGATGCTACAGTAATAAATAAATGGAGTGTAAATGATCTTCCTGATGAGTATGTACTTTCAGACTCTTTGGATAATCTCCCTATAGGAAAGGTAAATCAGAAGACATTTATACATAAGATATTCTTGGCATTGGGATGGTTTATTGTACCTTTGCTCTCCTTTAGTGTAGTTGATGCTGCCTGGGAAAAATATAAAAGAAATATTAAATAATTAACC
>Ga0172378_10005149_pt1 | contig 12202 bp, 4 predicted proteins | sample GrowelOW332metaG_FD_119755 | JGI IMG/M metagenome (GOLD analysis project Ga0172378, IMG submission 119755) | Groundwater microbial communities from an aquifer near a municipal landfill in Southern Ontario, Canada - Pumphouse #3_1 metaG | ecosystem: Environmental > Aquatic > Deep subsurface >...
ATACGGGCATCAAGGTCATACTCTTTTTTATGCTGAAGCCATGAAAATTAGCTCCTGCTTACTGAGAATTGCTTTGTGCGAGGCAACATCCAGCCGAGCACTTCATGTATTTTATCCCCTTCTGGTATTACACATACCTCAGAAGTATGAGCTCCAAGATAATCGGTCGAAGACGCGACCTTACCAGTGAGCGGATTGCCATTAATGATGCGTATATGGTCGGTACGCACAAGATTACCTTCAAGTATTGATTTCAGAGGTGTTCCTACTACTGCATCAACGTATGAAGGACTCGTTATTTCGCTCCCGGCAACAGCTATTGTACGTATAAGATTCACTTTCCCCTGGTCAAACAGCCGTCCGAAAAAGATGACTGCTGTAGGATCAACTGTCCAAACAACTTCACCTTTGTTTACTGGATTCAAGTGATTTACTTGCACACCCACATTGCCTGCAGGACAAGGGCCACTAAAAACATTAATTTCCACATTCTTTGCTTTTGACAAGAAACTCCTCGACTGATTCTCACCTATACTAAGGTAGGTCTTGGCTATCTTTGAAAGCGCTGTAAGTCCGGTTTGAAACGATTGCTCATTTCCTTTCAATTCCACCATGAAATCACCAGCAAGTGGCATATCTCTCAATGCTGAAACAAAAATAGCTTTCGGATGAGTATCCGGAGTCGTAGATACTGCATAAGGTAACTGATTGATATAACCAAACAAGCCTGCCTCAAGAAGAGACTTCTTAACCTCTTCACCAGTTAACGACGATATATCTTTCTTTCCAAAATCCACAAAAACTTGTTTATCATCGGCTTTTACCTTAATATAAAGTACTTTACGGCGATTGCCTCGGATAATGGCACTAACCTTGCCACTTACTGGTGAAGCAAACTTTACATCTGGATATTTTTTGTCAACAAATAAGGCCTCTCCTGCTTTAACAACATCCTGCTCATGGACAATAACTTTAGGAGATACTCCAACGAAATCGTCAGGTACAAGTGCGTATTCTTCGCTTGGCCCAAGTCGCATCTTGGTATCCTTAGCCTTACCCTTAAGGTTAATGTCTAAGCCCTTACGCAACCTAATTACATTTACCATAATTACATTTTATATGATTTTAATTTTTAGATGACTGCAAATATAATAAAAATCGTCCATAAAAGAAAGAATTTTATTCGTTTTATTTCTAATTGCCATAAAAATAGTGTAAATTTGTGGCTGATTAAATGAAGATGAAACGGCTAAAACATATAATAACAGGTGTTATATGGACTATCGCGAGTGTTTACTTGGCACTTGTAGTATTGACGCATATCCCGCCAGTACAGGCGTTTATTGGCACTCAGGTAAGCAATGCTTTATCCCGCAAATTCGGCACTGAAGTTAGAGTGGGCAAAGTTAACCTGGGCTTTCTTAATCGACTTATAATAGACGATGTGACTATCTTTGACCAAAAAGGCCAAAAAATGTTAATGGCATCCCGCGTTTCTGCCAAGTTTGAATATCTCTCTCTTGCCAAAGGGAAAATATCCATTTCTTCAGCACAATTGTTTGGTCTTCATGCTAATTTATATAAAGAAACGGCTGACAGTAAGCCCAACTTTCAGTTCCTATTAGATTCCCTTGCCTCTAAGGATACTACTTCCAATCAACATCTTGATCTTGCAATTCATTCATTGATAATAAGAAACGGGCACATAAAGTATGACCAGCTTGACAGCCCTAAGCAGCCTTATTTTACGCCTAAACACATCGATGCGAGAAATATCAGTGCCCATCTTATATTAAACGCGTTAACAAGCGATTCTCTAAATCTGAATGTCAAGAAAATGGCTTTTCAAGAAAGCATGGGCCTTAATGTGCAGGCGCTTTCTTTCAAAGCCATTGCCAATAAGACTTCTGCATCAATTGCAGAATTCCGTCTTTTACTTCCCAACACATGGCTTTCTGTTGGAAAGATAACGGCTTTTTACAAGCAAGAAAACGGCAAACTGGAAATTGCCTCATTAATATATAATGGAAAGATAAATAATTCAAAGATAACTCCATCAGACTTAAAGTGTTTCGGCATCTCGTTCAATTATTTTACACATCCCATCTATCTATCTTCAAGCTTTTCAGGAACAAGCACTTCTTTGAGGATTAAAGACTTCAATTTAAACTCTCACAACAATAAAATCAGCTTGCAGGGAAATGGCTCAATTAGCAATTGGCAATTGGCACCTAAATGGTATGCTGACATAACAAATCTAAAAATGAGTTCAAACGACGTGAATTTTATTGCAGCAAACTTAGGCAAGAAAATCCAAATTCCAGAGTTTGTCACTCGATTGGGTGGCATATTATTTCACGGTGAAATGGGAGGTTTTAGAAAAGACTTTGCGTCGAAAGGTGTCATTACTACAGATGTAGGCAAAGCTAATATCGCTTTTGGAAAGCATGACAAAAAATTTACTGGTAGAATAGAAACTGAAGGTTTGAATTTAAAACGCATCCTGAATAATAATAACTTCGGATTAATTGCAACGAGTATCAACATCGACGGTAAATTGAATGGCAATAACATTCCAGATTTAAAAGCAAAAGGGACAGTTTCAAGATTAGAATACAACGCTTATTCCTACAAAAACTTAATAGTTGACGGTATATACGCTCATAATGAATTCAAAGGCACTTTAGGAATGGATGATCCTAACGGAAAAATCAATGTTACTGGAACTTTGAAAATTGGCAATAATAATCCGTCTGCCAACCTGACTGCCCAGATACGCAACTTTAATCCCTCAGCATTGAAGCTTTCAAATAAATACCCCGGAGCAGAATTCAACTTTGACATAAATGCAGATATAAAAGGAAAATCATTTAATACCGCAAATGGCATGCTGAACATTTCGAACTTCTCGATGAAATCGAAAGAAATTGAATACAAACTGGCATCCATGAGTATCAAAGCTTCTGATTTTGGAAAAGAACATCAATTGGAAATGGTAAGTGATTTTGGAAATATTCAGGTAAGTGGGCAATACGATTATGCCTCAATCATTCAAAGTATTACTAACCAGATTGGAAGTAAATTCCCTACCCTTCCCGGATTACCAAAATTAACAACATCAAAAGCCAATAATTTCGCCATCAATGCTACAATAAACCGTTCAGACTGGCTACAGCAGCTATTTGACATACCCTTGCAATTAAATCAGCCGCTTCATATAGAAGGCTATATTAACGACGCTCATCAGCAGATGAATATAAAACTGGAAATGCCCCAATTTTCTTATGATGGCAACCGATATGAAGGCGGATTTATCAAGCTTTCGACGCCTAAAGACTCTATGAAGGCAGACATTCAGGTAAAACAACTTGCTGAAAATGGCATAGGTACCTCCTGGAATGTAAAGGCCTATGCCGCAAATAATAAACTACTCACCTTCCTTTCATTCGGCAAAAATGGCGAGAACTCGGTCAATGGACAATTGAACGCAGAAACTCAATTCTTTAAAAATCAACAAGGTGATGCAGCCGCTCATATTAATATCCATAATTCGGAAATCAATGTAGGAGACTCTACCTGGACAGTAAACCCTTCAGACATTATTTATAGTAAGAACAATCTTACCATTAATCATTTTTCCGCAGAACACAATAGGCAACACATCATTATAAGTGGTCTTGCAACAAATCGTCATGAAGACGTTATGACAATGGACTTGCAGGATGTAGATGTTAGTTATATTCTGAATCTTGTTAACTTTCATTCTGTCGAATTTGGGGGACGTGCTACAGGGCATGCCTACATTGCCGGGGCGTTCAATGATCCTGATGCTTCTGCAGATTTAATGGTCAAAAACTTTACATTTGAAAACGGGCGCATGGGTATCCTTTCCGCCAATGCTAAACTTAATAACACGAAAGGACAGATTGATATTGACGCCATTGCCTATGATGAAGATAATGCCAAGACTATTATAAAAGGATATGTCTCACCAAAGAAAAATTATATTGACCTTAGTATTGAGGCTAAACACACAAGAGCTGAATTTTTGGAAGGCTTTTGTGGTAGTTTTATGCAAAATGTCAATGTTCATGCTGATGGAGGAGTAAGAGTATTCGGGGACTTGAGTGCAATCAACCTGTCAGGAAAGTTAATTGCAAATGGCTCAATAGGAATGAAGCCTCTCAATACTACATATACTTTGAGAAATGACACCATCACTATGATACCTGATGAAATTCAGTTCAAAGGCGATTCTATTTTTGATAGGTTCAACCATTATGGGATTGTAACAGGAGCCTTGCACCACAAGAACCTTACCAGGCTCACCTATGACTTCAATATAGAAGCGAATGACTTGCTCGCTTATGACTTTAAAGACTTCGGAAAGGATACTTTCTTTGGAACGATTTTTGCAAACGGCAATTGTGGAATAATAGGAAAAAGTGGTTCGGTAGACATCAATATTGACATGACACCTCAAAAGGGGTCTTTTATAGAATATAATGCAGGAAGCCCAAGTTCCATAAGCAATCAAGAATTTATCCACTGGTCTAACCGCGGAGACACTATTCCAATTAACTATTCTAACATGGCGACTCTTCCAAGCAAAAAAGATGCAGACATCGATATGCCATCAGATATTCATCTGAATTTCATTATCAACTGCACACAAGACGCCACTTTGAAAGTTCGATTAGATCAAGATTCAAAAGACATGATTTCATTAAATGGTGATGGGGTTATCAAGGCCACCTATTATAATAAAGGCAATTTTGACATCTTTGGTACATACGTTGTTGATCATGGCACCTATGACCTCACCATTCAAAAAATTATTAAACGAAATTTCCAATTCCAACAAGGTGGCACCATCGTTTTTGGAGGTGGTGCTTATGATGCAGCACTCAATTTAAAAGCACAATATGCGGTCAACGGAGTTAGTCTTTCCGACCTTAATTTAGGTAAATCATTTTCAAGTAACAACATTAGAGTGAATTGTCTGATGAATATCACAGGCACGCCAGCAGTGCCAAAAATCGATTTCGGCTTTGATCTTCCAACGGTCAACGGTGAGGCAAAACAGATGATTACAAATTTAATTAATAGTGAAGAGGAAATGAATCAGCAAGTTCTCTATCTCCTTGCCATTGGACGTTTCTATTCTCAAGGGAGCAACAATTCCGTCACAGAGAGCACTCCCACTCAGCAAAGTCAAACCTCACTGGCCATGCAAAGCATATTAAGTGGCCAGTTAAGCCAGCAACTGAGCAATGTTTTGCGCACAGTAGTCAATAATGCTAACTGGAATTTAGGTGCTAATATTTCAACAGGAAATGAAGGATTCAACAATGCGGAATATGAAGGACTGCTAAGTGGAAGGCTTCTCAACAATCGGCTACTTATCAATGGACAATTCGGATATCGCGATAAAGCAAATGCCACGACAAGCTTCATTGGAGATTTTGATATACGCTACCTCATCTTCCCTAATGGTAATTTAGCTGTAAGAGTATACAATCAAACGAATGATAGATACTTCACGCGCAATAGTCTGAATACTCAAGGGCTTGGCTTAATTCTGAAGAAGGATTTCAATGGATGGAAAGATCTATTGGGCATTGGTAAAAAGAAAAACACCAAAGATAATAAGTTGAAATCCAACTGACGGAAGTTATTATAAAAATAATAGAAATTCAAAAAATTTTTTCAACGAAAAATAGGAAGCAAAAGGAAAAAGTCTTGATTGTAAAAGATGATTGTTTACATCACAAAAGATTATCTTTTACCATGCAGGAAGTTATCTTTTGTCACCTAAAAAGATACCTTTTACGAAGGCGGAAAAATATCCAATCTAAATAAAGATATAAAAACGGTATTTAAAGATTCGATTTTTCATTTTCCCCCTGCACTATTCCTTATTATAACAAGCTGGGATTTTATCGATAAATCATATTAAAGCCTTAGAAAACAACTATTATTTACAATTCAAAAAAGACATAATTTTTATCACTAATATTGTTGTCAAACCAATAAGAATTCGGAATGAGACCGCATGAAATTATCAAAATTCTGTCAATAAATAAAGAAGAATAACCTTATAGGTTGAGGCAGATTGTTAAATAACTGAAAAAACCAAGACTAAGTTCAAATAATTACAATATTTTTATTTAAAAAGCAGTACCTTTGTATTCGATTTGGCGGAAAAAGCCATTTCAGAGTTAATTCACATAAAGTCAAACTTTATTAATTATTTAAACATTTAATTATTTTATGTCAAATTTCAAGAACGTTGAGCCATTAGAGGACTTCAATTGGAAAGAGTTCGAGAATGGAGCAAATGCAGACGTCAGCAAAGAAGACCTGGAAAAGGCCTATGATGACACCCTTAATAAGGTAACAGAACACCAGACTGTTGAGGGGACAGTGATTTCTCTCGACAAGAAGGAAGTCATCGTAAATATTGGTTTCAAGAGTGATGGTATTATTCCAGCCTCAGAATTTCGCTACAACCCCGATCTCAAAGTTGGAGACAAGGTTGAAGTTTACGTTGAGAATCAGGAAGACAAAAAAGGTCAGTTGGTTCTTTCCCACAAGAAAGCACGTCTCGAAAAGAGTTGGGATCGTGTTAATGCAGCTTTAGAGGCTGATGAAATCACTCAAGGCTATATCAAGTGCCGCACAAAGGGCGGTATGATTGTTGACATCTTTGGTATTGAGGCTTTCCTCCCTGGAAGCCAAATCGACGTTCATCCTATACGTGACTACGATGTATTCGTAGGCAAGACGATGGAATTCAAAGTTATTAAGATCAACCAGGAATTCCGTAATGTAGTTGTTTCTCACAAAGCTTTGATAGAAGCTGAGTTGGAAGCACAGAAGAAAGTCATTATTTCTAAACTCGAAAAGGGTCAGGTACTCGAAGGTACTGTTAAGAACATCACCTCTTATGGTGTATTTGTAGATCTTGGCGGTGTTGACGGACTGATTCATATTACCGATCTTTCATGGGGCCGCGTAAGTGATCCTCATGAGGTTGTACAGCTCGATCAGAAGATAAATGTTGTTATTCTTGATTTCGATGAAGAAAAGAAGCGTATCGCTCTTGGTTTAAAGCAACTTACTCCACATCCATGGGATGCTCTTGATCCTAACCTTAAGGTTGGTGACCACGTTAAAGGTAAAGTTGTTGTTATAGCTGACTATGGTGCTTTTGTTGAAATTCAACCTGGCGTTGAAGGACTTATTCACGTTTCAGAAATGTCATGGAGTCAACACCTGCATTCAGCTCAAGACTTTATGCACGTTGACGACGAGGTAGAAGCTGTTATTCTTACACTTGACCGCGAGGAGCGCAAGATGAGTCTTGGCGTTAAGCAGTTGAAGGAAGACCCATGGGAAAAGATTGAAGAGAAATATCCAGCCGGAAGCAAACACACTGCTAAAGTTCGCAACTTTACTAATTTTGGTATTTTCGTTGAACTTGAAGAAGGTGTAGATGGACTTATCCATATTTCAGACCTTTCGTGGACAAAGAAGGTTAAACATCCTTCAGAGTTTACAACTGTAGGTGCTGATATTGATGTTATAGTTCTTGAAATAGACAAGGAAAATCGCCGTTTAAGCCTTGGTCACAAGCAACTCGAGGAGAATCCTTGGGATACATACGAGAGCATTTATACTCCTGGATCTATCCACAATGGAAAAATCACAGAATTGATGGACAAAGGTGCTGTTATCACTCTTGATGAAGGAAGCGAAGGCTTTGCTACACCTAAACATCTTGTCAAAGAAGATGGAACACAGGCTCAGCTTGGAGAAGAACTCCCATTCAAAGTAATCGAATTTGCTAAAGAGACCAGACGCATTATTCTTTCACACTCTCGTACATTCGAAGATGCAAAAGAAGAAACGAGAACGGCTAAGAAGCATACAACAAAAAAGAATGAGCCTTCTTCAATCAATAATGTTACTGCAGGAACTTCTCTTGGAGACATTGATGTTCTTGCTGAATTAAAGCAAAAAATGGAAAAAGGTGAATAATTAACCTTCACTGTACAATAATTAATAAAGCCTGCTTGAAAAAAGCGGGCTTTTTTCTTGGCAGTTTCATTCATTTTTTGTAATTTTGCATCCAGTTTGATACAGAACTAAATGTTTCTTTCCTGAAACATTATTATTTTAATCAAAAAAATTATTTTACAAAATATGTATAGCAAAGATCAATTATTATCTAAAAATATCTCCGACCTCGAAGATATTGCTAAAGAACTTGGAGCTAATTTCAAAACTGGAGCCTCAGAAGAAGACATTACCTACTCCATTCTTGACAAACAAGCTGAAGATGAAGGAAATAAGAACCCTTTGGAATCAAGCAAACATCGTCGCACACGTATTGTTAAAAAAGAGACTGACCGAGTTTATTCCGTAAAAGGTAAAGATGGAGAAAATTTTGATCTCAAGAAAAACAAGAAAGTCAATGAGGAGGCTCCTCTTTTTAAGGACGCTACTACAACGCCTGGAGATAAGCAAAACACAACCGCAGAAGAACAACTGGCTTCAATTCCAAAGCATAGGGGACGAAAAACAAAAAAAGAACTTGAGCTTATTAAGAAAATCAAAGCTACAGAAGAAGAACATGAAGAGCATGAAGAAAGTGACAAGCAAGAAGAGACAACAGAGCCAGCTCCTATTTCTTATGCTTCTATTGTTCCTGAAGCAGAACTTGTCCAAAAAGATGTCATAAATGAAGATGATAAAGAAAGTGAAGAGCTACTTGTACAATTACAAGCGAAGATAAATGCGCACAATGAAATAAACGAAACAAACGAAGAACAGGAGGAACCTGTTACTAATGATATATGGGAAGGTGACCCAGGAGATGGAACTGACTTTATTGTAACTGTTGATCTTCCGATAGAAGACCAAGGTGCTGTGCCAAATTTTGATATGTTTGACAATCCAACAACACCTATTGTAAAGCCGCAACCCACCTTCCAACCACAGGTTGAGTCTCCAGTTAACAACAAGGTCGCATATGACTTCTCTGACATTATAACGACAAATGGTGTGCTTGAAATCATGACAGATGGTTATGGATTCCTGCGTTCAAGCGACTACAATTATCTTTCTTCTCCGGATGATGTATATGTATCGACCAATCAAATCAAGCACTATGGGCTTAAGACGGGTGATGTGATTCAATGCCATGTCCGGCCTCCCCATGATGGTGAAAAATATTTTCCACTTACAAGCATTGATAAAATCAATGGAAGAAATCCATCTGAAGTCAGAGACAGAATACCTTTTGAACATCTGACTCCTCTTTTCCCAGAAGAAAAATTCACTTTATGTGGCGATCCGGTAACAACGAATCTCTCAACTCGAGTTGTCGATTTATTTTCTCCTATTGGAAAAGGCCAGCGCGCATTAATAGTTGCACAGCCAAAAACAGGAAAAACAATTTTGATGAAAGATATTGCCAATGCAATTGCAGCAAATCATCCTGAGGCTTATCTGATGATGCTTTTGATTGACGAACGTCCGGAGGAAGTTACGGATATGGCTCGTACTGTAAATGCAGAAGTAATAGCATCCACCTTTGATGAACCAGCTGAACGGCATGTTAAGATAGCGGGAATCGTATTGGAGAAGGCAAAACGTATGGTGGAATGTGGACACGACGTGGTTATCTTCCTTGATTCAATCACTCGACTTGCACGCGCATACAATACAGTTTCTCCTGCTTCAGGAAAAGTTCTAACTGGAGGCGTTGATGCAAATGCCTTGCAAAAGCCGAAAAGATTCTTTGGTGCAGCCCGAAATATAGAAGGAGGAGGCTCTCTCACTATCATTGCAACAGCCTTAATTGATACAGGCAGCAAGATGGATGAGGTCATTTTTGAGGAATTCAAAGGCACGGGCAATATGGAATTGCAACTTGATCGTTCGCTCAGCAATAAGCGGATCTTCCCAGCCGTCAATCTTGTGGCGTCGAGTACTCGTCGTGATGACTTGTTACAAGAAAAGACCACATTGGATCGCATGTGGATACTCCGCAAATACATTAGTGATATGAATCCAATTGAAGCAATGAATGCCATTCACGATAGAATGGTTCATACCCGCAATAATGATGAGTTTTTGCTATCAATGAATACCTAAAAATAAAAGGCTGCTCTTAAACCGAGCAGCCTTTCTTTATTTTATTTGATAGTAGACATCTCTATCATTAATTCCATATCTATTTTGCTAATCCCATACTTAAGAAGAAGGTCTTTGTCATCTATAAAAGCTTTCCACAATTGTTCTGCTGAATTTCCATTATCAGAATCAGCATCACAATACCTGCCAAATAAAAGACAAGCTTCACCGGGTCTTCCAGAAAACCAACTGGCATAACCTTCATTCAAAGAATCTTCCAAGATGGGATGTCCTCCTAACAGTAGTTTATTATACTCATCATAAGCCTGATCAACACTTCCCTTATTGAGTAATCCCCATGCCAATGCACGAATAACATTTTGATCAGTAGAATCCTCAAGATTAAGTCTATATAATTCATTCACAGCCATATCATAATTACCATCCTTAATTTGAGCTATGGCTTTGTTTATCTTATATATTTTCTTATCTGGATACAGATTTATCAATTTATCATAGATTTTCACAGCGTTACTTGCTACTCCATATACCAATTCATACTTAGCCATAGCTTTCAAGGCGGCTAAATTATTTGGCTCAGAACTAAGAATTTTTTCAAATGGAACGCTAGCAGTAATACTGCCAATTTCTAAAAGGAAATTACCCTTCGCAAGGAGATATCTCTTATCATCCGTATTTGAAAAATATTTGAGTAAACGTTGTATTGGATATGTGAAATCTTCATTTCTTTTGCGAAGAAAAGATATGATGTCCAATGAAAAGTCCTGCAATTTTGTATCTTTAAAAATATCATAACAAAAGAACACCTTTGTCTGATCAGCATTCTCCATAAATGAATTATTGAAATCACTTTTGTCAGTATACAGGTTGAAAAAACGATAAAAGTCTTGCAAATACATACGCCGAATATAAGTTGGTGATTTTGTATCTGAAACCATTATTGGTCCCCATAATGCTTCCTCGTTATTCATCATTTCCTTAACCTCAGCAGGCATCATGTCCACAGTTGATGCCAATGCAAGCGCAAATGAATATTTATCACTATCACAGAAAGGTCCCTGATTCATTAGCTTTTTCATCAAGACCAGCCCTTTTAACTTCTCATTGACTTTATTAAGGCTTGGATGTTCAAGATAGAAAGGAACAAACCAATTGCTCAAATCATAGAAAAACGGATATCGCTTCATGTGACTGAACCCTCCAAAATAAATATCAGCACCTGCTTTTTGCATATCGGCCAGTTGCTGCATCGTCTTTTCCATTTCATCCATTGCTTTGTCTGAGGCCTCTGGATGCAATATCTCATTGAGTTTATCTTCTTTTTCTTCAATTCCAAACTTAGTGAATTTTAAGTTCGGGTTTTTCATGAGATTTCCCATAATCTCATTCTGAATCTTGTCATTATCAGCCTTGGAATTGCAGCAATATACAATTTGTTTCTGAAGGTCAAATATTTGCCGGCAATTATCTTCATTTGATGTTATGCCTTTGCATATCTCAATCTGTGTGCTTTTGAATGCTTCCATTGATGGATCAAGGGAAAAAGCCCATCCAACAAGGGCTCGTTGACGAAGTTCCTCATCCTTTGATTTTAAAAACAATTCCGCGAGTAGCTTTTGCTTAAATATATCAAAGGTCTGTGAAGCAGCAAGACTTATTGCACTTACAAGTGTCAGAGCATCATTAGAATCGATGGTCGGTGAAAGTATTAAAAATGTATAGAACAAAACATCATCATCACTCCACTGAGGAGAAATGAGCAACGAATCAAAAATCTGACTGACTTGTTTCTGATGTCTGTCATAAAATTCCTGTGTCTTGGCAATTCTTGATTCTTCCGTGTCTAAGCTGAGCATAGCCTGATTGGCAACAAAATCTTCAAGAATCTGCTGAATTTGCTCTTGCCCTAAATTAGCGTTGCTTACCCTGTTGCTGGCATTTGTGAATGTAGGAACTGTCTTTATCTTAATGCGCAAAAGCGAGTCCAAAGCTATTTTTGAAGCTTTATAAAACAAACTCATGTAAAGAGCATTCCTGC
>Ga0172378_10005150_pt1 | contig 12198 bp, 8 predicted proteins | sample GrowelOW332metaG_FD_119755 | JGI IMG/M metagenome (GOLD analysis project Ga0172378, IMG submission 119755) | Groundwater microbial communities from an aquifer near a municipal landfill in Southern Ontario, Canada - Pumphouse #3_1 metaG | ecosystem: Environmental > Aquatic > Deep subsurface >...
AGTTATTTATTACTTACTATATTAATTGTCTTGTCAAGCGTATGTTCATAAAGGAAAACTTGCCCAAAGATGATTTTATGTATTATTCATATTGGATGGATGCAACTGCTTTTTTCCTTACAAAGCTTAAAAAGAAAAATCACAGACTTTTTTGCATTTCCCGTGCTCATGGTGGCGACTGCTTTATTGAACGGGGATATCAGCCATTTCGTCGAGAGATACTTACCTATCTGAATGAGATACATAGCATTAGTGAAGCAGGCAAAGAGAACATGACCACAAAACTTTTGCCTTATGTTAATGATAACCATACCGAGATAAATGTATCAAGGTTGGGCGTTCTAAAAGACAATGACAAGATGAATCCTCCAGCGAACTACAACGATGTTTTTCATATAGTTTCTTGTTCAAATGTTATTCAATTAAAGCGGCTTGATCTTTTGATTGATGCTTTATCTGAAATTAATGATATAAATATACATTGGTTGCACTTCGGTGATGGAGTATTGTTGGAACAAATCACACAATATGCCAACGATAAACTGAAGAACCATAAAAATATACAATTCGTTTTTATGGGCAGAGTTTCTAAACGGGATATATTATCATACTACGAGAATACACATGTTGATCTTTTTGTTAATTGCAGCGATAGCGAAGGAATACCGGTTTCTATTATGGAAGCCTTTTTATATGGTATACCAGCGGTTGCACGTAAAATTGGTGGAAATGCTGAGATCGTTAGCGATAACAATGGAGTCTTGTTGAGCAGCGACTGCGCTTCTTCAGAGCTTTGCAATGCAATATCAAATTTTGCAAACATGGATCCAAGCGAAAGAACACATAGATCTGTATGTGCATACCAAACCTATTTGACAAAATACAATGCAGACATTAACTATAATAACTTTTTTACGCAGCTAAAAAGGAAATTGGAGGTTACAAATGATACAGGGGAGTTACATAAAAAATGCTAACAAATCATATAACAAACAATTTTCCTTTACGGTATGTCTGATATGTTTATATTTTTTTCTATCTCCATTGGAAGATGTTTTATCATTTGGTAGCTCAGGAACGATATTGAAATATCTTGCCATTGGTATTGCCTTCGGGGTCATTGTTAGTGAATTTACTTACAAAAAATCAATTAATATTGATAAATATTTCATATTTATAGTATATTTGATTTTGCTTGCATGGGTTAGTACAGTTTGGGCGTTAGATAGTAGTGTAGCATTAAGCAGAAATATAGCGTACACACTTTTACCGGCACTATATATTATAGTTATAAAATCAAAGTATACTGATAAGGATATGAAGTTGATAGATAGTGCAATTGTCTGGGGAGGCGTGCTGACGCTGGTTTATATAATCATAACACAAGGGCTTACTGGAATCATCGCAGGCAGATTGGTATTAACCGAAACGAGTGATCCAAATGGGTTGGCAGGTCGTTTAATGCTGTCACTGTTAGTCGCATTCAAATGGTTTGTTGAAACATCCTCAATATATAAAAAAATCCTTTATGGCTTGATATCTGTTGCACTTATGATGGCTTGCTTGCTAACGGGATCCAGAGGAGCGGTTCTATCAATTGTTGTTGTAGTAATTGTCTATTTCTTGTTTTCGCCTTTGAAGAAAAAGCTTAAAAGGCTTTTGTTTCTTTTCTTGTTTGGACTGATAATAGTTTTTTTGATAAATAAATATTTACCTGCTGACTTATATGAAAGATTATTTGATGTCAAAAGTTATAATAACGCAATTAAAACGTCAGGGCAACGTGGTGATATATGGAAAAATGTATTACAACGAATCATTCCAAAAATGAATTTCTTTGGTCTTGGCTCCGGTTGTGGATCAGTGAAACTTATTGAGATATATGGTCATATAAAAGGTGTACATAATACCTACCTTAATATGATACTGGAATATGGCATATTTGGAGTAACAGTTTTTGCATTGTTCCTTTTCAACATTTTCAAGGATTGTTTTAAGAGAAAAGATATATATAGAATGTGTGCAATGGGTGGAATTTTGGCAATTGCATTTTTCCTGGATGCATATGCAACCAAATTTTTTTGGAATACTCTGATGTATTGCAGTATTGGAGTTTCCCAAACCATTATCGGAGGAAAAAAGAATGGCTTGGCTACTAATAAAAAAGTCATATGAAGCATTCGACGAAAAAACATGTGAGGAAACTGATGCAACCACCAGGATTGAGGTAAACGATAATATTATAATATATGAAAAATTCAATAAAAGATTTTTTGACGATAAGTTGCTTTCAGTTGATGATAAATTTTTAATGATCCTTGATGGAGTTCTGCTGAATAAAAAGGAGCTACTTGACAATTCCTCATGTGACAATCTGAAAGAATGGGTATATCAACATGTAGTTCGGGGAGAACAGATTTATACAGAGCTACGTGGACCATTTGACGGCTGTATTTGTGACTTGGAAAATGATATACTCTATGCTTTCGGTAATCAGACTGGTGATACGGCAGTATTTTATTACAGTGATGACAATTGTTTTGCTGTGTCCTCTGATTTTAATATGGTTTTCGACTTTTGTAAGAAAAATAATAAGATACTTAGCTTTAATAAAACGGCTGCTAATCATATAATTTCACTAGGCTATGTTGTAGAGGGAAATACCTTTGCAAACGAGATACATCGTGTTAAGCCGGGTAATCTTGTAAGTGTATACGGAAATAATGTTAGAGAGGAAAGTTATTATAGAATTGACAATACACATATTCAAAATATTAGCATGGAAGAAGCCATAGAACAGCTGGATAAGGGCTTTAGAAAAGCTGTAAAGCGTTGCTTCGATAAGGATTTGGAATATGGATATACTCATCATTTGGCAGATATGAGTGGCGGCTTGGACTCACGAATGACTACATGGGTAGCTAAGGATATGGGATATACGGATATAACCAATATTAGCTATGCAAAGGCAGACAGTGATGAGGAAAGATGTGCACGAAACGTTACTGTCGAGTTAAATAATGAGTTCATTTTTAAACAATTGGATGATTTGAGCTTCTTTTATGATATAGAAGACATAATAAATAAAAACTATGGGCTTGCTCTTTATAGCGGTATAACCGGAGGAAACAGACTTCTTTCAGATTTGAATTTTGATAAGTTTGGTTTGGAACACACAGGACAATTAGGTGATGTTATTATTGGCTCATATTCCAAAGACTTAACTCATCGAGATGCAATAAACCCAACGGCAATATCATATTCAGATTTTGTTTCACCGATACTATGTAATTCAAATGATTTTAATGATCATGAAATGTTTGCAATGTATTATCGAGGCTTTCAAGGCATTTTATCAACACATTTTATTAGAAGTAAATATACATTAGCGGTATCGCCTTTTATTGATGTGGATTTTATAAATCTTTGCTTTTCTTTTCCGTTAGAGTATCGTATAAATCATAATTTATATTTTAAGTGGCTATATAAAAAATACCCAGAGGCGGCAAGTGTACCTTCCACAACTGTAGATCCGCAAAAAGCAAAGAAAACATGGCGTGATGTTGGCAGAAAGCTTGTTGGAAAAAACAAACGTGCAGTTGTATCGTTTTTGAAAAAGCATAAGCTATATTTTTTCATTGAAGATCCAAATACTATGAATCCTTTGGATTACTGGTATTATAAGAACTCAAAAATCCGGGGTTTCATGAATAAATACTATGAAGATCATATTGCATTGCTTGATGATTATCCGGATACACAAGAAACAGTAACTAAAGTATTTAATGCAGAAAGAGCTAACGATAAAGTGCTTGCACTTACAGTGCTTGGAGTATATGCGGTTTATTGGGGAGAACAAGAAAATGGAAAGCAAGCAGCAGTTTGAACTTAGAGGTTTTCTAAAATCATTAACCGGATATTCAATGGCTTCATGGGCTCAAGCAATTATTAGCTTTTTGTGTATTCCATTGATAACTAGAATTTTTCCAACTGAAGAATATGGCAGAATCAGTATGCTTATGCTTACGATTAATTGCTTGACAATTATAGTTCGACTATCCACCGAACAAAGTTACATAAGATTTTATTCTGAACGGTCGGCTGACGGTATAAAATCGCTATTGACGCAATGCACTTTTATTAATGTTATGTCATATATTATAGTTTTCGCCGCTTTTTGTTTGTTTTATCGCCCATTGTCCATTTTGATATTTGGAAATTTTAATATTTGGGTAATGCTTTTGTTTATTCCTATTATTGTATTATTTAATACATTTTCTGAATATCAACGCATACATTTCAAAATGGAGGGAAAAGTTTGGTGGTATTTTGTCTTTGCCCTATTTGGCATTGTCGCAAACAAACTTTCACTTGTCGGAGCTGTATTTACAAAGCCGACATATGTACAAGCTGCGCTTTTTATGTCAATTGCATATTCAATTCAATTCATAGTAATTAAAATTTTACAACCGAAATCATTTTCTTTGGGCACGTTTAAGCTAGATAAATCGGAGCTAAAAAGAATCGGCAAGTATTCCTTACCCTTCTTGCCGACTACAGTTATAATATATGCTAATTCTGCTCTTGTAAGTTTTCTACTTAAAAGTTATCTGGATTATAGTAGCCTGGCAATTTATTCTGCAACTTTAAGTATCGCGAATACGGTAGCTATTTTTCAATCCGGATTTGCAATTTATTGGGGACCGTTTGTTTATAACAACTATAAGACACAACAGGAAGTAATAAAAAAAGTACATTCTTGGGTGTCGTTTATAATGACAGGTGCAGGTTTAGTTATCATATTATGTAGCGATTTTCTCTTTTATATTTTAGGCTCAGATTATCGTTCGGGTAAGGCTATCTTTGCTTTACTGCTCATTCCTCAAATACTGACAGTTTTTTCGGAAACTACTTGCTATGGTATATATTTAAGCCAAAAATCTTATCTTCAAATGTTTGCCACAGTTTTTTCTTTTGTTAGCAATGCTCTTATTGGAATTATTTTTATTCCATCGTTTGGATTGCTTGGAGCTGCTATGGCTAATGTGATCGGTCAAATTATTGCTTTTGCATTGCGAACGTATTTTGGCCAAAAAGAGTATGAAAGTACAGAACATTTTTGGAGGACTATTGTTTCAATCTTGATTTTATGTGCCGGTGGAGCAACAAACTATTTTTTCATTAATAATTTGATGCTTAAAAATTTATCAATAGTAAGTTTAATTCTTTTACTCTGCGTGATTTATATAACAGAATTACGTTCATTGGTAAGTGCAGTAAGTGTTTTCAGAAAGAGACAAAAACAATAGTCAAAACTCAATCTTCTCAATTATATAGAAATTAACCGTTATCAAATCATTGTATGACTTGAGATGCATGGTAAAATGTTTTAAGGAGAAAGAATAATGTCTAATCTAAAACAGAAACTTCTAAGTAAACAAGCGAATTTAGGTGTAGTAGGGCTTGGATATGTTGGGCTTCCACTTGCTGTTGAAAAAGCAAAAGCTGGTTTTAAAACAATTGGTTTTGACGTACAAAAAGAAAAAATTGACATGGTAAATGCGGGATATAACTATATTGGTGATGTAGTTAATGAAGATCTTGAGGAAATTGTTAAAAGTGGCTTTTTGACAGCTACATTAGATTTTTCAGCAGTAGCACAGTGTGACTGCGTTTGTATTTGCGTTCCTACTCCGCTTGATGCTCATCAGCAACCTGATATCAGCTATGTAAAATCTTCTACTGAAAGCATAATTCCATATATGCACAAAGATATGCTTATTGTGCTTGAATCAACAACCTATCCAGGGACCACCGAAGAACTGTTAAAGCCTATTCTTGAAAGTTCTGGTCTTAAGTGTGGAACCGATTTCTATCTTGCTTTTTCACCTGAACGTGTTGATCCGGGTAATTTAATTTATAAAACTAAAAATACTCCTAAGGTAGTTGGTGGTGTAACGCCTAAATGTACCGATATTGCTGCAACCATGTATGAAATGGTGCTTAATGCACCTGTTAATCGAGTTTCTTCACCTGCCGTTGCTGAAATGGAAAAAATTCTTGAAAATACATATAGAAACGTCAATATTGGTCTTGTGAATGAATTGACCATGCTCTGCAACAAAATGGGTATCAGTATATGGGAAGTTGTGGATGCTGCCAAGACAAAGCCATATGGTTTCCAAGCGTTTTATCCTGGTCCAGGCCTCGGCGGGCATTGTATTCCTCTTGACCCTTACTATCTATCGTGGAAAGCTCGTGAATTTGGATTTCATACATCCATGATTGAAAGTTCGATGATGATTAATGATAACATGCCGGAATACTGCGTTGAGCGTGCAAGCAAGGTGCTCAACAATTATAAAAAAGCTATAAATGGTTCAAAAGTGCTTGTACTTGGGGTTGCCTATAAGCAAGATATTGATGATTATCGTGAAAGTCCTGCGCTGCGTGTTATTGAAATACTCAAACGCGAAGGTGCTGAGGTGACATATTATGACCCATGGGTTAAAGAATACAAGTCTAAAGGTAAAATGCATCAAAGTATTCCAGAACTCACCGAAGAAGTGCTGAAAGAAGCTGACATAGTCATAATTACGACAGCGCATACAAATATTGATTACGACTTTGTTCAAAAGAATGCCGTTGCTATTTTTGATACCAAAAATGCCATGAAAAATGTTTTGATTAGGAAAAATATTGAAATTTTATAAATAGCAGTACAGATTTAGATGACTTTGTGTCCAAGTTGATTGCTAAGAATGAGAAACATACCTACTATAGCCATGGATGTAGTACAGCAATATATAAAAGTGGGAGTCATAAAAAATGAAATATGCACTTATTGGTTGCGGCAGGATTGCCACCAACCATATCAAAGCGGTTCTTAATAATAGTTTGGAATTAGTGTCGGTTTGCGATATTGAGCCTAAACATATGGAGAGCTTGCTTGCAAAGCATAATTTGGAAGAGAGCAAAGCCATAAAGCGCTATACTGATTACAAAAAAATGCTCGAAGAAAATGATCTTCAACTCGTCGGTATTGCTACCGAGAGTGGTGTTCATGCAGAAATTGCTTTATACTGCATTGACCATGGAGTAAATATAATTATTGAGAAGCCTATGGCTATGAGCATTGATGATGCCAACGAAATTATACGTCGTTCTGAAGAGAAGGGCGTCAAGGTATCTGTCTGCCATCAGAACCGATTTAATGTGGCAGTGCAGGAGATGCGTAAGGCATTGGAGTCAGGCCGCTTTGGGCAGCTCTCTCATGGCTCGATTAATGTGCGGTGGAATCGTAACCAGGATTATTATTTGCAGGCGCCTTGGCGTGGGACATGGGCACATGATGGCGGTGTATTGATGAATCAATGTATACATGGAATCGATTTACTGCGCTGGATGATGGGTGATGAAATTGAGGAAGTTTATGGTGTAACCAGACAGCAATTTCATCATTATCTTGAAGCGGAAGATATAGGTATGGCGATAATAAAGTTTAAAAATGGTGCAGTGGCTACCATCGAAGGAACGACCAATGTATATCCTCAAAATCTAGAAGAAACGCTTTACTTGTTTGGAAAAAATGGAACAGTAAAATTAGGCGGCAATTCAACGAATAATATTGACGTTTGGAATTTTAATGACGAAATGAAATCCGACTTTGATAATAAAGGACTTAAAGAGGCAACGAGCAACGTATATGGAAATGGCCATACCAGCCTTTACAGAGATGTAATTGACGCTATTGAAAATGATCGCAAGCCTTATGTGGATGCATATGCCGGAAAAAATGCACTCGAATTGGTACTGGCTATTTATAAGAGCCAAAAGGAAGGCAAAGCAGTCAAACTTCCGCTGCAGTCGTTTTCAAGTATGGATATGATGGGAGAGTTCTAGAATGAGCGAGTTTTTTGTACACGAAAGCAGTTATATTGACGAACCTATAACCATCGGCAAGGGAACAAAGATATGGCATTTCTGTCATATTCAAAAAGGAGCACAAATCGGAGAAAATTGCTCATTCGGACAAAACGTAAATGTTTCGGGTAATGTTAAAATTGGCAATCATGTGAAGGTTCAAAACAACGTATCAATATATGAGGGTGTGGAACTGGAAGATTATGTGTTTTGCGGACCCTCTTGTGTTTTTACCAATGATTTAACACCTCGATGCAAATATCCTAAAGGGTCTGCTGGTTATAAGCGTACGCTGATTAAAGAGGGTGCTTCAATCGGTGCAAATGCGACGATTGTTTGTGGTCACACTATTGGTAAATGTGCTTTGATTGCAGCAGGAGCTGTGGTAACGAAGGATGTTCCGGATTACGCTTTGATGGTTGGCATTCCAGCAAAGCAGATCGGTTGGAGCTGTGAATGCGGAAGTATTTTACGCGAAAATCTAGTGTGTCCGTCCTGTCAAAGGCATTATAAAAAGGTTGGAAATGGCTTGGCCCAAAAAAATGCTTGAGGTGTAATCAATGGAATTTAGGGATTTAAAACAACAATATCAAGTTTTAAAAGGACAATTGGATGCCGCTATAGTGAAGGTAGCGACTGATTGTAATTTTATTAGTGGCAAACAAGTGGGAGAGCTTGAAAAGAGTCTTGCCAACTATGTTGGTGTAAAGCATTGTATTACCTGCGCCAATGGTACCGATGCATTGTCTATGATGATGGCAGCGTGGGATGTAAAGCCTGGAGATGCTGTATTTGTACCGGATTTCACCTTCTTCTCTACAGCTGAGGTAGTTTCATTTCAAGGTGCTACCCCGATTTTTGTGGATGTCGACGCCGATACTTTTAATATGGATGTCCTTAAGCTCGAAGATGAAATTCAAAAAGTAATTTGCGAAGGAAAATTGAAACCAAAAGCCGTGATACCGGTTGACTTATTTGGATTGCCCGCTAACTTTCATGAGATTGAGATAGTGGCTAAAAAATACCACCTTCTTGTACTGGAAGACGGAGCACAAGGATTTGGCGGCATGATCGACGGACAGAAAGCCTGCAGTTTTGGCGATGCGGCCACAACGTCATTTTTTCCGGCAAAGCCTTTAGGATGCTATGGTGACGGTGGTGCTGTTTTCACAAATGATGATACAGTGGCTGCATATCTAAGATCTATACGCGTCCAAGGTAAAGGCACTTTCAAATATGATAATGTACGTATTGGTCGGAATTCACGCTTGGATACCATTCAAGCCGCCATCCTTCAGGTGAAATTTGATGCCTTTAAAGAATACGAATTGACTAATATTAACTTAGTGGCTGAAAGATATACTGAAAAGTTAAAGTGTATTGTAAAAACACCGTTAATTCCCGAAGAGTTTTATTCCAGTTGGGCAATATATACCATTCAGTTGGATGACCGTAAGCAAAGAGACAATTTGCAGGCTAAACTAAAAGAACAGGGTATTCCTTCAATGGTGTATTATCCAAAGCCTATGCATTTGCAACAGGCATTTGCTGATTTACCGTATGAGGGTAATTGCTCGGTAACTGAGAAATTATGTGAATGTGTATTGTCATTACCAATGCATCCGTATCTTACTAATGATCAGGTGGATATGGTTTGCGACGCTATTCGGACATATTTAGGAAAGTAGTATACTTTAGGGCATCTCTAAAAACCGCCCGCCCATCATCTTGGTACGTCTTTTTTCACCACTCTGACAGTCGTCAGGTTTTTAGAGATGCCCTTTATACAACAGTTGGTTGTAATTTCTGCAACTTAATAATTTACATGAAAAGAGGAAATTAGATGTTATCTATAGAACAGCAGTATTTCATAGAATTAATGACAGCATTCATCCAAAAAAAATCTGCACCAACAGTAGATAATATTGATTGGGTATCACTCTGTAAATTGGCACAGAAGCAGAGTCTGACAGGTGTATTAGCTTATATGGTAAAGCAGCTTGATCAAAATTATCAGCCGCAAAACGAGGTGAAAGAGCGCTTAGAAAAAGATTATTATGCAACTATAATCAACTCAACCATACAAGACTATGAATTAAAACAGGTTTGGGCAGCTTTAAACAGCAAAAAAATTATTCATGTTCCGATGAAAGGCTATGTTTTGAAGACATATTGGCCGGTTGCAGATTTGCGTACAATGGGCGACATTGATTATCTTGTACATGAAGAAGATTGTGAAAAATCACGAGATTTATTGTTGGGATTAGGATATAAAGTCAATCTTGATGAAGATCCTGTCTGGGTTTATCAAAAGGGAACTGTTTGTTTAGAGGAACACCATAAAATTGAATATCAAGATTTGATTTTGAATAAAAGGTCGTTACTCGAGGATTGCTGGGACAATGTCGTGCCTGTTCATGATTGCACCTATGCCCTTACTTTAGAATATCATGCAATGTTCCTCATTGTTCACTTAGCCAAGCATTTGCTCAATAAAGGTTGTGGGCTTCGCCAAGTAATGGATATTGCTATATATTTTAATAAATTTCAGCACGATTTAAATTGGGACGAGCTGTGGAAACGATTTGATAAAATGAAACTGTCGTTGTTTGCAAAAAGAATTTTTTCGTATTGTTATTTTGTCTTTGGAATGTCTGTCTGTCAACAGAATTGCTTAATTAACGATGAATTGTTTTTTGAACAATTAAGCATTGCATTGTTTGATAATGGTGTGTTTGGTAATGCATATTCCGTTTTTAAAATAGAATATCGTTCAAATCATGCCAACCATACTGGATTTTCCAAGAAATGGTATGATCTATTGTCGGTTTTACGGTTTTTATTCCCTACATACGCAACCCTATGTCAAAATAAAAAATATACATATATTAAAAAACATCCATGGTTAATACCTGCTGCATATGTTAATCGTGCTTTTAGCAGTATATTTAAAAATAATAGGAAATTGAAGCACATGGTAGCGCAAGCAGTATCTAATTATAAAAATGCCGATGATGAGTCCGAATTGTACTCTAAAATGGGATTTGTTGGTGAAGAAAAAGGTTTAAATGAAGATGATTGATTTTATATAATCATCTCTAAAAACCTGACAGTCGTAAGGCTTTTAGAGATGCCCATAGATTGGAGATAATTATGGAAGTTAAAGAAAAAGTTGTAATTGATAATCTGAAAATTCAAGCGGAGAAACAAAAACCTGTACATAATGTTGGAATTGAAGTATTAAGGATTATTTCAATGTTTATGGTTGTAATCCTTCATTGCTTAGGGCATGGTGGAGTTTTAAATAGCACAGCTAAATTATCTGTAAACAATAATTTGTCGTGGCTTTTAGAAATAGCATGTTATTGTGCAGTGGATTGTTATGCTTTAATTACTGGATATGTTTGTGCTAAATCAAAACATAAGTTGGCAAGAATTGTGGAATTATGGTTAGAAGTACTCTTTTATACTGTTTTAGTCACTATTGGTTTTAAAATATTTTCATCTGATACCGTAGGATTAAAAGACTTAATAAAAGCTTTTTTGCCGGTTATGAGCAAGCAATATTGGTATTTCAGTTCATATTTTTGCTTGTTTTTCTTTATCCCTGTCCTTAATTTAATTGTTACTAAAAGTACAAAAAGACAGAATCAATTTCTAATCTTAACAATTACAATTGTTTTTTGTGTAGTTGGCTTACTGGCTTCGTATTTAGGGGGAGATGTATTTAGCATTTATGGCGGGTATAGCTTTCTATGGTTAGCCGTCCTTTACATTATAGGTGCATATATTAAGATTTATGGCTTTTTTACGAGTAAAATAAACAAAGACTATTTTTTGCTCTCTTATTTAATTTGCGTTTTGTTAGTGTGGTTAAGCAAAATCGTCATATCATTAGTAACATTAAGAATATTTGGTTCAATAAAAGGTTCTGAGTTACTAATCGCTTATAATTCTCCTTTAATTTTATTAGCGGCTATTAGCTTGTTACTATATTGTTCACAGTTAAAAATAAAAAGAGGGGTTAAAATTTTAACCGAAATCTCTTCAGTATCATTTGGAGTCTATTTAATTAGTGAGCAAAATTTTATTAAAGAAAATTTCATAGTTAATAAATTTATCAAATATACATCATTGCCGTGGTATTTGATGATAGGGCATGTTGTTCTTGGGGCAATTACTATTTATATATGTTGCTCTCTAATAGACTATTGTCGGAAGTGGTTATTTAAATGGATTCATATTCGCCAAATCTGCGGTAAATTTGAATTGCAG
>Ga0172378_10005151_pt1 | contig 12198 bp, 11 predicted proteins | sample GrowelOW332metaG_FD_119755 | JGI IMG/M metagenome (GOLD analysis project Ga0172378, IMG submission 119755) | Groundwater microbial communities from an aquifer near a municipal landfill in Southern Ontario, Canada - Pumphouse #3_1 metaG | ecosystem: Environmental > Aquatic > Deep subsurface >...
ATAAATCTTGCGATTTCTTTGCATGCACCTACCGAAGATTTACGCAGTAAGTTAATGCCGATCAACAAGGCTTATCACCTCAAAGATTTAATTCAAGCCTCATCTGATTACTTTGATACCACTGGAAGAAGAATTACTTTTGAATATCTTCTCCTTTCAGGAGTAAATGATTCACTTCTTATGGCGGATAAACTTGCCGACTTAATTAAAGGAATGAATTGTTATGTTAACCTTATCCCCTATAATCCAGTCGAAGAATTCAATTATAAGACTTCAGATAAAAGGACTTCTATGGCTTTTTATAATCAATTAAAGAAAAGAGGTATAAATGTTACCCTAAGAAGAAGAATGGGTGACGATATCAGTGCAGCTTGTGGCCAACTTCGAAGCAAACAAAAAAATGAAAAAAAAGGAGAATAACGATGGAAAACAATAAAAGAATCGGAATTTTAACCTCTGGTGGTGACTGTTCAGGACTCAATGCGGTAATTGAGTCCGTCGTTAGAACAGCTTCCATCAATGGATATGAAGTATATGGTTTTAAATATGGTTATGATGGGCTGTATGCCAATGACTATGTTTTTCTTAATGATGTTAATGTTTCAAACATTTCTTGTATTGGAGGATCAATTATTGGGAATTCCAATAAAACCAATCTTTTTGCCTATCGTTCCGTGGATCAAGAAGGAAATGTTCATTGTCTTGATGTATCAGACATCGCTATTGAAAATTTAAAGAAAGATGGAATAAGTGCACTTATCGTTGTTGGTGGCGATGGTTCAATGACCTCCGCTCGAGATTTTATGCGGAAGGGAATCAATGTTGTTTGTGTGCCAAAGACTGTGGATAATGATGTTCCATACACTGATCGTTCCTTTGGATATTCAACCGCGGTGTTCCATATTGAAAAAGCTTTAAGCGCTCTTAGAACGACTGGAGAATCTCATAATCGTGTCATGGTTCTAGAAGTGATGGGACGTCACGCTGGGTGGCTCGCTCTTGAGGGCGGAATTGCGGGAAATGCCGATATTATCCTCCTTCCTGAGATTAAATATAATCTTAATCATATTGTTGATTTCCTTAAAGACCGTTTTGATAAAGGACATAAGTCCTCTATCATTTGTGTTTCTGAAGGGGCTGAGGAAGAGGGTGGAAGTGTTATTGGAACAATTGATAAACGATATCCTGACAGCGTAAAACTAGGAGGAATTGGAGCCGTTATTACTAAGAGAATTGAAGAAAAACTTCTTCCAATGACGGGACAAGAAGTTCGTAATACGAATCTTGGGTATATTCAAAGAGGAGGAGAAACCAATGCTATCGATCGTGTCCTTGGCTTTGAATATGGATCTTTTGCAGTGGAGGCTGTGGTAAAAGGCCAATTTGGTAACATGGTATCGATTAGAGGAGATAAACTTCTCCTCATGCCGATAACGGATATTGTAGGAGATGGTCCAACGGGAGAGACTTCTCACGGAGGATCTAACGTCGTTAAAAAAGATAATATTTTGATGCAGACGGCTCGTTCTCTTGGAATCTATCTTGGTGAATAAATCTTGAAGGGAAAAATCATTAAATCGGTAGCGGGGGTATATACCGTTATCAGCGAAGATGATCAATCATATACATTAAAACCTAAGGGTATTTTTCGTTATCATGGTATTAATCCAAAAGTAGGGGATAATGTGGATTTTAATGATGCCTCAATTACCATGATTGAGGAAAGAAAGAATTCTTTTGTTCGTCCTCAAATCGCCAACGTGGATAATGCTATCCTAGTCTCATCACTTAAAAGACCGGATCTTTCCTATGAATTGCTTGATCGTTTCTTAATCAATATTGAAGAGGCAAATGTTCAACCGATTATCGTTATAACTAAGTGCGATTTAGCTTCCTTAGTTGAACTTAATGATATGAAAGAAAAAATGGCTTATTACAGCCAGTATTATCCTGTTTTTCTTTCATCGATTAACGGGATTCAAGAAATAGATAAATTTAATTCTTTAATTAAAGGAAAAATAAATGTTGTATCAGGTCAAACAGGAGTCGGAAAAAGTTTCTTATTGAACTATTTGTCCCCCAGTTTAAAACTTTTGACCCAAGATATCAGCGAGGCACTTGGAAGAGGCAAGACCACAACACGAGAAACTTCGCTTTTTGATATTAATGGAACTTTTATTGCTGATACTCCAGGATTTTCATCATTGGAATATGATTCGATTAAACCGACCGATTTAAAAGAATATTATCCCGAATTTGTCGCTCTTTTAAATGAGTGTCGCTATCATCAATGTCTTCATATCAATGAACCTGGTTGTATTATAAAAGAAAAAGTAATGAAGGGTGAGATCTTAAAAAGCAGATATGCGTCATATCTAAAAATATATGATGAAATAAAAAATAAAAAACCTTTCTATAAAAAGGAGATCTAGTATGATATTATCGCTTTCTATTTTGAATGCTGATTTAGACCATTTAGATGAATTTTTTAAACCCATCAATTATTGTCCGTTGATTCATATGGATATTATGGATGGAAAGTTTGTTCCTGAAACCTCATTCAACGAGATAACTGTCAAAAAAGCTTATTTAATAAATCCTAGATCAATCATCGATGTTCACTTGATGGTAGAAAATCCCGATCCTCTTTTTGAGTTATATAAGGATAGTTATGCTGACTACATTACTTTTCATTATGAAGTAGGAGACGTGAAGAGAAGAATTGAAAAAATTCATTCTCTTGGAATTAAGGCTGGAATATCAATCAACCCTCTAACCGATGTTAAAGTGCTTGAACCCTTTCTTTCAAGTGTTGACTATATCCTTGTTATGAGTGTTTATCCTGGACTGGGCGGACAAAAATATTTGGATCAAGCCACCGAAAAACTGCGCTATTTAAAAGACTATAAAAATAACCACCATTTACATTATTTAATATCGGTTGATGGTGGTATTAATATGGATACTTATCTTAAAGTAAAGCCTTATACCGATATTGCAGTGGTTGGTTCAGCTATCACTAAAGCTCAGGATTATGTAGCTATGTATCAAGAGTTTTTTCACAAGTTTTTATCCTAAGGAGACCCGTAAATGAAAAAGAAAATTATCATTCTAATTTTATCGCTTATGATGGTTATAAGCCTTTCTGGTTGTTCATTGTTTGATAACACAACCACAAAATCTACGACAACGACAGCTTTAACCATTGATCGTAGCAGCATTGAAAATGAAATTTATTCACAAATATACGAAAAAGCAAAACAAGATCTTTATAATGATTTATACAACGCACTATTAGAAAAATATGGTAGTGGAACGATCACTTGGGAAACGCTTCAAGAACAAGTTTATCAAGTAGTTCAAGAAAGTAAAGGTAATATCGGCATTACTAATTATCAAACAAACGAAGGCGAAACTGTCGCTTATGCCACAGGATCTGGCGTTATTTTTGAAAAAAGTAAAAATGCTGATGGCACCAATCGTTACTACTTTATCACGAATGAACACGTCGTTGAATCAGGAGTAAAGTTTACAGCTGATTTCAGTGATTCTACCTCTATTCAAGCTACCCTTGTTGGAGCGGATAAAACCACAGATATTGCCTGCCTTTATTTTGATACTGATCGTGTCTTTAAGGTTGTCAATCTAGGAGATAGCGATGAGGTTCAAGTTGGCGAATTTGTGGTGGCGGTTGGTAACCCCAAGGGCGCAAGCCTTTATGGTTCAGCTACCTTTGGTATCATCGGGGGAACTGGACGTCATTTGATTGAAAACGGTGCGACAAACACGATTACCAGTTATCTTCAACACGATGCCGCTATCAATGCTGGAAATAGTGGTGGAGGGCTATACAACCTTAAGGGAGAATGTATTGGAATAAACTCGGTGAAATATGTTTCATCAGAGATTGAAGGTCTAAACTTCGCAATTCCAATTAATCTCGTTAAAGAGGTGGTGGATCAACTCAGAAAATATGGCTCTTATAACGGAAAAGTTTCACTTGGGATTACCGTCACAAGCGTAAAAGATTTAACCAATACCGGAAGAACTACTTATGAAGTTCCATCGACAATTACCTCAGGAGTTCTTATTACCTCAGTAACGGAAGGGTCATCTTCTTCTGGACTTTTATTAAGTAAAGATATTATCTATAAGATCAACGATACCGATATCTTAACCACTTCAGATATATCGACAATCTTAGATGGCTGTATTATTGGGGATGTTGTCAAAATATATGTTTATAGAGCAGGAGTATCAACCGAAGTAGATGTAACTTTTAAGCGCACAACTTCAAGTTAAAAATAAAAATAAAGTATAAAAAAACAAACCCTTGGTTTGTTTTTTTACGAGAGTGCTATGCTCTCTTGATCGTCCCTTTTCTGATTCCTCTTTTGAGGGCTCTTGCTGATACAAAGACTCTAATGCTTTCGCCGCTTTCATTTAAGATAGTAGCTTTCTGGAGATTAGCTTTCCAGGTCTTCTTTGTAGCATGAAGGGAGTGCGATCTCGAGTTACCTTTCATCGACTGTACGCCGGTGACGTAACATGATTTCATCTTCTGCACCTCCGTTTTTGATGCCTTTTATATTATAGGTTAAGTAAAGATTTATTGCAAGAATTTTTTACGTTGGATACATTCACATGACTAATTGAATAAAGAGAAAAAAAACTTTTATATTCTTCAAGTCGATAATTAAACTTGATTGGTTATTTCTTTTCTTTTACTTTTATTGCGAGGCATTATTAACTAAGGTATAATATTATTGATGATAAGGAGATTTCATGAGCGAATTTGGTTATTCTTTATTCCAACCATACATTGACTTAAAATATCGTGATTTTTGCATACCGATTGTGAATACAAAAAAGATCGTTTTAGGGGTTAGATCTGGCGATATGAAGAAAATCACTAAAGACATCGCAAAAAAATATGATAGTTCTATCCTTGATTCACTAGATTTTACTTATTTTGAAGAGACAAATCTTTATTTTAATCTTCTTCCTTTTTATTTTAAGGGAGCAGAAGTCATTAATAAAGCAATCAATAAAATAGGTGAGATTGATTCTTGGGGAACAACAGATGGATTTGTGTCATCTTCTAAGTTTGTAAAAAAAGATTTAGATTTTTACTTTCCAATTTTTATGAATCTTCTTGAATCAAAGAACCAGTGGGGAGTGAGACTCGCTCTGGTTTTCTTCTTAATTTACTACCCCACCTATCCCAAAATAGATGAGGTAATAAAAGTCTCTTTAAAGCATAATTACCAAGAATATTATATTGTGATGGCAGAGGCATGGTTCTTTTCTTTCCTATATATGAAAAATAAATCCGTAATCATGCCGTATCTAGAAAAAGGACTCATCAAAGGAAACCTATTAAAATATTTTATTAGAAAATGTCTTGATAGTTATCGCGTGAGCGAAGAAGATAAAGAGGAATTAAGAAAATACCAATGAGTTTAAAAAGTATTAAAGGAATTGGGCCAAAAACTGAAGAGATTCTAAAAGAAAGAGGAATTGTCGACGTTTCCTCTCTTCTTTATACTATTCCTTCTAGCTATACGGATTATCATCTTACTGCTTTTTCTTATACTGAATTCATGAATGTTAAAGGAACAGTCGTGGAAGACGTTCATCTTCTCAAACTAAAAAACGCCACAAAAGTATCTTTTCAAGCGATGATTGAGGGAATGATATATAACGTTGTTTTATTCAATCAAAATTACTTAAAAAATATTCTAAAAATTGGATTAGAAGTAGTTATCATTGGAAAATATGATGCTTCCTATAAAGCCCTTATTGCGGAAAAAGTAGTAAAAAGAGAAGACTATAAAGAGGGTATTCAACCAGAGTATAACATCGAGGGAATTTCAAATTCTCATTTTCAAAAAATCATTCTTGAAGCATTAAAAGATTATAATCCGAAACAGATTATTATCCCCGATTCTTATTTTCAAAAATATGGTTATTTATTAGGGAAACCGCTCATGCTGGCGATTCACAGCCCATCAACAATCGATGAATCAACAAGGGCGGAAGAAGCATTAAAATACTATGAACTATTATCTTTTTCCATAAAGATAGCGCTTATTCGTAAAAATCTTGAATCCGAATACAAAGAGCCAAAAAAGCCAGATTTATTTAAAATAAAAGATTTTATTGAGCGAGCTATTCCTTTTGTGTTAACTGATGATCAAAAAAAGGCAGTCAACGATATTTTCATCGCAATGAAACAGCCGCATCCGATGAATATGCTTCTTGAGGGAGATGTTGGATCGGGAAAAACTATCGTAGCGTTAATCTCCTCGTATGCAGCCTACACCGCATCCTATCAATCACTTATTTTAGTTCCGACGGAGGCTCTTGCTTTTCAACATTATAAAACCTTCCTTTCCTATCTTAGTCCCTTCTTTGTTAAGGTTGCTCTTCTAACCTCCTCTTCTTCTATTTCTGAAAGAAATACTATTCTTGAGGGATTACAAGACGGATCAATTGGAGTGGTTGTTGGGACGCATTCTCTTCTTTCTAGTCAAGTTGTATTTAAAAAATTAGGTTTTATTGTTTGTGATGAGCAACATAAATTTGGAGTGAATCAAAGAAAGATCATTCGGGAAAAGGGGAATCACCCTGATATTTTGTATATGACTGCAACCCCTATTCCAAGAACTCTTTCATTAACGGTTTATGGCGATATGAAGCTTGAGACCATTCATTCTCTTCCCGCTAACCGCGGGAAAATAAGGACGGAGGTTCATACTTATAGAGACTATCTTAAAATTCTTTCTTTTGTTAAATCAGAGATCGATGATGGAAGACAGGCCTATTTTGTTTCCCCCATTATCGAAGAAGATCCCGATAAGACATTAACGAGTGTTCTAAGGGTAAAAAAAGATTTAGATACATATTATAAGGGATATTCGATAGGGTTACTTCATGGCCGGCTTTCTTCTTTGGAAAAAGAGGATATAATTGAGAAATTTATGTCTGGTGAGATTCAAATACTTGTCTCAACCTCGGTAATAGAGGTCGGGATTGATAACCCGAAAGCATCAGTGATGGTAATAATTGATGCGAACCAGTTTGGCCTTTCTTCACTCCATCAATTAAGAGGAAGAATTGGTCGAGCATCGGATGAAGGTTTTTGTTTTCTCATGGTTCAAAAAAAGGAATTAGGAGACAAACTTCAAATTCTCGAAGAATCACAAGATGGTTTTTTAATTAGTGAAGAAGACTTAAGAGAAAGAGGACCGGGAGATTTTCTTGGAACCGAACAATCAGGAATTCTTCGTTTTCGTTTCGCCGATATATTTAATGACCATAAATTGATGGAAAAAGCGATGAATGATGCTAAAGAACTCATAAGTTCAAACACTAAGGTAGTATCGTTCTATGAGAGTCATCTCTATAACGACAATTTTGATTGATTGATGATAGAATTAAAAAAGGAAGGTAATTATATGATAAAAATAGCCGTAGATGCAATGGGGGGAGATCTTGCCCCTAAAGAACAAGTTGAAGGTGCGATGCTTGCGATTAAAAACTATCCTGATATTGAAATTGTTCTTTACGGAAAAAGTGAAGATATTCAAAAATATTTAACCAACTCTGAAAGAATTTCAGTAGTTGATGCTAAAGATGTTATTCTCATGGGGGAACATGATCCAGTTCACGCTATAAGGACCATGAGCGAAAGTTCCATGGTAAAGGGACTAACAGCTGTAGCAAACGGTGAATGTGATGCTTTTTGTACCTCAGGACCCACTCAAGCATTAATTGTAGGAGCACATTTGATTGTCCACAAGATGGAAGGATTTAAAAGAACGGCTCTTGCTCCCGTCATTCCATCTTTGACCACGGGAAAAACAGTGATTCTTGATTGCGGAGCGAACCTAGAAGTTCGTCCTGAATATCTTCTCCAACAGGCTCATTTTGCTTCGATTTATGCAAAAGAAATCCTTGGAAAAGAAAATCCTAAAATTGGGCTTATGAACATTGGAACCGAAGAAGGAAAGGGTCGTGAATTTGATCAAGAATGTTACTCTTTATTAAAAAATAGTTCATTAAATTTTATTGGGAACGTAGAAACTAAAAATATTCTTGAACCTCCTTGCGACGTTCTTATTTCGGATGGATTTACTACCAACATGGTAGTGAAAACGATGGAAGGAACAGCCAAAAGCATGGGGAAAATGTTAAAAAATAATATTAAAAAAGGTTTCTTTGGAAAAATTGGTACTCTTCTTTCTTTAAAGAATTTAAAAAGATTTTCCAAAGAAATTAATCCTGACGAGGTTGCAGGTGCAATGATTTTTGGAATCAGTAAGCCTGTTGTTAAGGCTCATGGTTCATCAAATGCTTATGCTTTTTCATTTGGTATTAAACTTGCCGCCGATGCTGTAAGACAAGAGGTAATTCCTAAGGTTCAAAAGGCATTAAAGGAAGAAGAAAACAACTTTGGAGGTAAGAAAGATGCCAAAACATCCGCTTGAAGAATATTTTGATATTTGTTTTCATGACCAGTCTTTACTTCAATCCGCTTTGACCCACTCATCTTATGTAAATGAGAAGGGAGGAGAAGATAATGAAAGACTAGAATTTGTTGGAGATGCTGTTTTTGATCTTTTAATTGGAGCCTATCTCTATAAAACTCTTCCTGATGATGAAGGGACACTAACCAAAAAAAGAGCGAATATTGTTTGTGAAAAATCCATGTCCTATTTCGCAACTCTCTTTCACCTTGAAGATTATCTGCTTCTTGGTAAAGGTGAAGAAAAAAGTGGAGGAAGAGAAAAGGACGCTGTTAAATGTGACGCTCTTGAAGCTTTTGTTGGAGCTGTTTATATCGATCAAGGTCTTGAAGCATGTGAGAAGATTATAGAAAAAATTGTAATACCCAACGTGGAATATGCTTATGAAGAGACCGTTGACTATAAAACTACTCTTCAAGAATATGTTCAATCAGAAAAACGTATTTTGAAATATGAAATTGTTTCTGAGATTGGAGAACCTCACGACAAAACATTTAAAGCAAGAGTCGTGATGGACAATGAAATTACTTTAGGAGAAGGTGTTGGCAAAAGCCATATACAGGCAGAACAAGCTGCGGCTAAAGCGGCTTTGGATAAATTGGCGGTGAAATAACATGGAAGAATATCGTTTGTTTCTAAAACTTCTTGATGATGATATGATTGATATCAATTCTATCTTAATCAAGAATTGTCAAAAACTTAATATTGATGCCAATGATATTCTTGTTATCTCGATGCTTTCAAGACAAGAAACCAAAGGATCAAAACTTTTTTATCCTGAAAAGATGAAAATAAAAATTGGTCTTAATTCGGATGATTTTTATCAATCACTTGAAGCATTAACTAAAAAAGGTTATCTTTTTATCGTCTCAAGAATTAATCCAAAAACTGGTAAAAATGCGGAATACTTCAGTCTTGATTCACTATATCGGGCTATTGTGAATCTTTATCTTGATTCGATAAAAGAGGACAATGATAAAAATATACAAACTTTTGCCGAGAAGATTTCCAGTCTCTATGAAAGAACATTTCAACGTCAGATGACACCTCTTGATGTTGAAATCATTAAGCGGTGGTCTGATGAAGGAAAATTTAGCTATGAAGACATCAGTAATGCGATAATGGACGCCGCAAAATCAGGAAAAAGCTCTTTAAAATATGTTGATCAATCTCTAATACGCGATCAAATTAAAAAAGAAGAGAACCCTGAATATGATGATACTAGTAAAGTCATCGAATATATCAAGAAAAAATGGTCAAAATAACCGACAACCAACTTATCAGCTATCTTCAAAAAATTCACGGGGATGCACAATGCGCTCTTGAGTATAACGATGACTATGAACTTCTTATTTCCATAATGTTATCCGCTCAAACTACAGATAAATCTGTCAATAAAGTCACCCCTATCTTGTTTGAAAAATATCCGAATATTCAAACGATGAGCAAGGCGAATATTCAAGATGTAGAAAATATTATTCACTCAATTGGCTTATATCGCAATAAAGCTAAAAATATAATAAATGCGATGAAAGAATTAAATGATAAAGGAAAAGATGAAATACCTTCGGATTTTAATTCGTTGATTGCTCTTCCTGGGGTGGGAAGAAAAACAGCCAACGTTTTCCTTGCGGAGTTTTATGGGATGAATACCTTAGGAGTTGATACACATATTTTGCGTATTTCCAAAAGAATTGGTATTGCAAGTGAAACCGATGGACCGCTTGAGGCAGAAATAAAACTTAAAAAGTTGATTGAAAATTTTCCAGCAAGAGATTTTCATCACATGATGATTTCTTTTGGAAGAACTGAATGTACGGCAAATAACCCAAAATGTCATGATTGTGAGATAAAAAAATATTGTAAATATGGGCACAACCTTTGATTGTGCCTTTTATTTTGTCAAAAAAATAAAATAATTCAAATTTTTCTTCTTGCTCATATTTAAAATAAGGTCAAAACTAATACTACAAAATCGTTAAGGAGGAAGAAGAAAATGCAAATCAACAATTTGTTACGCGCATTGAGGAAACACAATGAATTGAAGAAAGACACCGAGCGGAATATGATGATTGGTGCTCTTGCCAAAAAGAAAAGGAGAAAACTTGGAATGACTCAGTCTGATGTTGCTGATTCAATTTGCAGCATTTCTTATCTTTCAAAGATTGAGACAAACAAGATTGTGGCAAACAGAGATTGCCTCAGACTTCTTATGGAAAGAGTTAATATTCCATCTTGGGAGATTAACGTTCTAGAAAATGGGACTGATATTCTAGAAAAAGGGGTTAGTTGTATATATTCACTGGATGTGGCTGGGTACGATGAGATAATGGAGGATTTATCATCGGTAGAGGGAAATCAATGTGTGGATGTCATTAAACTTGGATACTATATTTTGAAAAATGATATTAAGAATGCCAAGACAATTATTCAAAACAATTTGGAACTAACATCATCGATGGAAGACAGTTTTTTATATGTATTTTCTTATTTTACTAGTGAATACTTATATCTTGTTAAAGATTATGAACAAGCTCTTTTAATCGCCAATGATTCCTCGATTATTCATCGTGACGATACGTTAAAAACTTTGTTTGAAGACTTAAAGTTTAGAATTTATGCTTCAACTAAGCGCCCCATGGAAGCGGCTGAAATATATCGTAATCTTCTTCATAAATATACTGAAGAATTAGAGGTAAGAAGAATATCTTATCTCATTATAACGATGGCAAAACTTGCCTTAAATGAAGGGGCTTATGAACAAGCTATAATGCTTACTTACTCTCTTGATTCTTTTGGGGAAATGACCGATTCTAGCCTTTATAACTATATTATCGGTTCTTCCTTTTTTAGTTTAAAGAAGGAAATTACTGCAAAAGAATATTTAGAAAAAATTGAGACAACCTCTCCATATTTTGATTTGGCCTTAGATAAACTTTTAAAAGTTTTACCTAACCATGAAGATTTTATTGTAAAAGCTAAAGAGAAGAGTATTACATCTCCTTCTCCGTTTTTAGATATTTTTATTAATGAACAGATGAATACTGTGAAAGCATCTTTCTATAATTCAGATGCTTTTGAATCATCATTGAGTAACTATGATTTCTATGATCGTATCTTTCTTCTTAGAAAAAAGAGTCGTTATTTAATGAGCATCTCTCACTATAAAGAAGCATGTTTAATCAATGAGACGATTGAAGAATTGAGCCAACGTTTTAGTCTTTCTTAATGATTATTGGTGAATATTCCATTCTGATTAAATCATTTTCCTGATGTGGCATCGCATAGATTTTTGTAAAATCGATTTCCCTTTTAATTTTTAAATCAACCACCCTCCGAATTCTTGAAATAAATTTCACAGGAGCCATCTTCAAAGACCCGAGATGCTCCTCGCCCAGTCCATCAAAACCTAAGACCTTAATCGAATCGAGAGGTTCATTATTTGATTCGATTTTTTGGGCGTTCAAGAGAACTGCGGTTAAAATTCGGTGAATTTTTGTCTCACGATTTCTTTTCGATATGAGTGAAGAAGAAAGATCTGTATAATCTTTTACCATTTTTAAATTATGAAGACGATATTCTAGTCCTTCCGTCACAAGAAGAATGTTGGATAAATCAGATATAGAGGTAGAAGACAAGCGATATTCAATTAAAAGAAAATAATCAT
>Ga0172378_10005152_pt1 | contig 12196 bp, 13 predicted proteins | sample GrowelOW332metaG_FD_119755 | JGI IMG/M metagenome (GOLD analysis project Ga0172378, IMG submission 119755) | Groundwater microbial communities from an aquifer near a municipal landfill in Southern Ontario, Canada - Pumphouse #3_1 metaG | ecosystem: Environmental > Aquatic > Deep subsurface >...
AAATACAACAGGAATACGGCTTAACATTACGCGCACGAAGCAAAATTGTAACCATTCCGGAAGATCCTAACGCTGAATCCGCCCTTGATGACTTCTTAAACAGGAGCAGAAGATAATGAAATTATACTATCAATATGCCAAGGATGTAAATTCCAAACGGATAGTTGCAGGAGAGCTCATGAAGTTGGCCTGTGAACGCTTTGAGTCATTCCTTCTTAGGGATGATTTGGCGTTTTACGAAGACAAAGTTGATATAGTTATTGACTTTGTTGGCATATTGAAGCACTATACCGGCCGACATAAAGGCCAGTCTTTCATCCTACAGGCATGGCAGCAGTTCATCGTTGCCTCCATTTATGGGTTCTACATAAAGGAAACAGGGGAGCGATTAACACAATCTGTATACATTGAGATAGGAAGAAAGAATGGAAAGACTGCTTTCGCTGCTGCTTTATGCTTATACCACTTGATTGCTGATGGGGAAAGTGGTGCTGAAGTTCAGTTGGCCGCCAACAGTAAGGACCAGGCAAAGGTAGCTTTTAAGATGTGCTCAGCATTTACGCGTGGGATGGATGCCAAAAGGAGGGTGTTGCAGTCATTCAGAGATAGCATTCTATTAAGGAAAACGGAGTCTGTGCTTAAGGTAATTGCCGCAGATGACTCTAAGCTTGATGGATTCAACGCCTCCATGTTTCTGCTTGATGAATACCATGCAGCCAAAAATAGCCGCATGAAAGACGTACTCCAGTCTTCGCAAGGTATGCGTGATGATCCAATGGGAATGATAATAACTACTGCAGGATTTGATAAGCTTGGCGCGTGCTATAGTTACCGAACAATGTGTATTGAAGTGTTGAAGGGTGCATCTAAGGATGACCGGCTGGTTATAGCGATCTTTAGTATAGATGATAATGACGACTGGAAGGATCCGTCCATATGGATAAAGAGTAATCCGAACTTAGGGATAACAGTAAAGAAGACATATATCGAAAGGCAGATTGGATTAGCAACTAATTCTCCAATCGAAGAAGTAGGGGTTAAAACTAAAACATTGAACGTGTGGTGTGACAGTTTGGATACGTGGATACCTGATGATTATATACTGGATTCCACTGCCCCGGTTAATTTGGATGACTTTGATAATGGGGATGATTGTTTTGTCGGAGTCGACCTTTCTTCTACTACCGACCTTGCCTCTGTTTCCTATCTGGTGACAAAGAATAATCTTTTATATTTTAAGACAGATTACTATTTGCCTGTGGAATCTCTTAAGACGAAAAAGCTAAAAGAGTTGTACGGCGAATGGCACAGGAAAGGAGCATTAAAGCTTACTCCTGGAAATGTGATTGATTACGATTATATACTGAACGATATTATGGAGGCAGACAAAAAGGTATTCATTCAAAAGATAGGTTACGACTCGTGGAACTCCACGCAGTTCGTTATCAACGCTGAAGAAAAAGGATTGCCAATGGAGCCTTTCTCTCAGACTATCGGGAACTTCAATAAACCAACTAAAGAACTTGAACGGTGTATTCTATCTGGCGGGGTGGTGATCGACAACAATATAATTACAAGGCACTGCTTTAGAAATGTGACAATGAAACGCGACTGGAACGGCAACACGAAGCCGTCTAAACAATTCGATGATAATAAAATTGACGGAGTAATAGCAATGGTTCAGGCATTCGGAACCTACTTAGAATCTCCTAGATACTCAAATACTATTTAACATGAAGATATTCGGATTCGAAATAAGGAGAGCCTCAAGCTCATTGAATTACCTGGGCATGCCGTATACGGGTGTGAATACCGGAAGCTCTGCAGCGATGATGTTGAGTGCTGTTTATCGTTGCGTTGAAGTAGTCTCCGATTCGGTAGCTCAATTGCCCATTGAACCATTTAAAATAGACAGCAATGGCTTTAGAATTAGGTACACAGAGCATCCAACCTACGACCTACTTTGTAATGAGCCAAATCAAGACATGACAAGGTTCACATTCCTTAAAACGATGGTTGCTTCTGTTTTGCTTCGTGGTAATGCGTATGCCTACATAGAGAGGGATGAAAAAGGAAACGCGATAGAACTTCAATTTAAACCATTCGACCAGGTAGAAGTTGTATGGGTTTTGATTAACGGCGTATACAGGAAGAGATACCGGGTAAATGGGTTTTATAGTTTGATTGAACCTCAGGATATGATCCACATCCTTAACTTTTCATATGACGGGATAGTCGGAGTTTCGACGCTTAAGCACGCTTCCAACATCATAGGACTTGCTACTTCAAGCGAAAAGCACGCGGCCGGATTCTTTAGTGGGGGCGGATCAATGGCGGGGATATTGAGTGTCATTGAAGGCCGGCTAACAGAAGATCAAAAAAAAGATATAAAGGACAAGTGGAGCGCTCAATTTGATCCTACGTTGGGAACCCCTAACGGGATTGCCGTATTGCAGGGAAATATGAAGTACCAGCCAATAACCGTCAGCCCTTCTGATGCTCAGTTGCTGGAGACAAGACAGTTTAACGTGGTGGATATTTGCCGGTTCTTCGGGGTGTCTCCTGTAAAGGCGTTTGATCTAACGAAGTCAAGCTACTCTACAGTTGAAGCTACACAGCTTGCTTTCTTAACGGATACGCTGGCTCCGGTCCTTGACAAATTCGAGCTTGAGTTTAGGAGAAAGTTGTATAAGCCATCTGAGCGGAAATCTATAGAGGTGAAGTTTGACAGATCTGAATCATTGAGCGCTGATAAGGCCGCTCAGAGTGCCTACTACAAGAACCTATTTGATGTAGGAGCTATTACACCAAACGAAATCAGAAAGGTAAATGGCTTGCCTCCGCTAGCAAATGGTGATCAGACTTTCGTGCAGGTCAACACTCATACGCTTGCAAATGCGATCAAAGACGTTGCGCCATCGAAAGAAATTATAAAGTAATCATAACTGTAAATTGGTATAAGATGGAAATTGATAAAGTTATTGAAGAAAGAGAAGTAAGGGCAACGCCTTATAAGGTTGTTGTGGCTGAAGATTCGAGGCATGTAGAGGGATATGCGCTCCTGTTCGGTGTCGAAAGTACTGACCTTGGGGGATTCACTGAGGTAATTGCGCCAGGAGCGCTTGATGGTGTTATAGAGAAAAGCGACGTGTTGGCTGTTTTGAATCATAATCCGAATCGTGGTGTGTTGGCCAGATTCAGAAAAGGCGGAGGATCGTTAGCATTAACCATTGATCAGAAGGGCCTAAAATACTCTTTTGAGGCTCCTAACACAGAAGTGGGAAATGAACTTATTGAAGCATTAAAGAGGGGTGATATTGATGCATCTAGCTTTTGCTTTACAACTGAAATTGATAAATGGGAGGAGCGGAAAGACAACACCTGGTTGCGGACGGTTGAGAAAATAAAACATTTATACGATGTTTCTCCTGTGTATAACGAGGCGTATAAAGGAACCACGGTGGCTTTACGAAGCCTGGAAGAACGCAAGCAGGCGCTTGATAAAGCCGAGCTTGATAAAGCTAAAGAAGAACAATTAAAGAATTATTATGTCGAACTAGAAAAAAGATTTTAAAGATGGCTAAGGAAAAAAGTACATTAGAGCTGAATGACGAAAAGTCTCAGCTTATCACAAAGAGAAATGCGATCGTGAGTAAAGCAAAGACTGAAAAACGTCAGCTTGACGAAACTGAAGGCAAAGAGGTTGATGAGATTTCTAATCAGTTGGTCGATATTGACATCGAACTTCGTGCGATTGAAGCTGCAAGCAAGAGATCCGGCAAGCCTCATGTTGCCATTCCTGTATCAAATCAGAGATTCTCTATCATCCGTGCCGTCAGAGAAGCCGCTAACGGTGGATCTTTCTCTGATGAAGTTGCTCAAGTTGTTGAAGCCGGTAACGCTGAAATGCGTAAGGCTGGGTTATCCGGTGAAGGTGGGCTTATTTTGCCATTTGAATATCGTGGTGATTTCGTATCTGCTGTTGTTGCTGGTGACGGAAAAGAGGCAGTAGGAGAAGATGTGATGAATATCATGGCTCCGCTTCGCCAGAACCTGACATTGGTACAGGCCGGTGCTACCTTCATGGGTGGATTGGTTGGGAATGTTCGCCTTCCGTCTTACAGCGGATCTACTGCAGCATGGGAAGATGAAGTTTCAACCGCTAAGAACGGAAAGGGAACATTCAGCGCGAAGACTATTTCGCCTAAGAGACTTACTTCTTTTGTGGATATCTCTAAACAGTTCCTGGCTCAGGAAAGTGCCGGTGCTGACGCTATGTTGAGAATGGATATCGTTTACGCGATAGCTGCTAAGCTTGAGTCTACCGTATTTGGCAAGCATGTGCATGCTGCTAATATGCCTGACGGTTTGTTCTTGACGGCTCCAACCATTAAGGGCCCTGCAACTTATGGGAACATCGTAGATATGGAATCGGCTGTTGACGTAAGCAATGCCCTCGTTGGCAACCTGTCTTATATTGGTCATACCGCATCTCGTGGTATCCTGAAGAAAGCGCTTAAGGCTGCCGATTCTGCTGCCGGCTTTATTGTTGGTCCTGATGGCAAGCTGAACGGATATCCATTGTTGGTATCAACAGGCGTTGCTTCCGGCCTTCAGGTTGGTGCTGATGAGTACGGATTGGTATTTGGTAACTGGGCCGACTATGTAATCGGTCAGTGGGGCGCTATTGAACTTACCGTAGATCCTTACACCAAGGCTGCTGAAGGTACAATCAGACTTGTCATCAACTCTTATTTTGATGCTGTTGCTCGTAGAGATGTAAGTTTCAAAACCGCTTCATTGAAATAATCATGGCTGCACCTTATGTTTCTTTGGAACAAGCAAAAAAGCACCTCATGGTTGATGCCTCATTCACTGAGGATGACGGCTACATATTTGAGTTGATAGAGGTTGCTGAAAATGTAGTTGCTGAAGAGCTATGTGTGACTCTTGCTGAGATAGAAACTCCGGAGGGCTTTATGCCCCCTGGAGTTCGTCAGGCAATTCTTCTACTTGTAGGCAATTACTATTCAAACCGTGAGCCTGTTGCTTTTGCGTCATCATCTAAAGTGCCTTTGTCGTATGATTATCTAATTGGACTTTATAGAAACTACAAGGGATGAGAGCGGGATTAATGAAAGATATCATAACTATTCAGCGACCTGTAAAAGGGGAGAGTGAGTTTTCGGGGGTAGTATCTACCTACGAAAATTATATCACGACTCGCGCTGACGTGACCCATCTATCGGGTAAAAGAGTTATGAACGCCTCTGAAGTTTTTCTTTCAAGTACGGTTCAATTTTCAGTAAGGTACTATCATGATATTGCTTATGGAATGAGAATCCTGCACAAGGGATCTAAGTATAAGATAACTGATATCAATCCGGTAAAGAGTACTCAGTCAATTATAATCACGGGGGAATTAGTCAATGAGTAACGGGATCGAATTTGAAAGCGAAGATGTAAAGCTGATGTTTGCAAGGCTTACTCAAAAAGGCAGGAATAAAACATTCACAACTGCATTGAGAAAGGCCGGCCAGATACTCCAGAAGGAAACTGAAAAGAAGTATAAAGCAGAAACCGGACTTGGGAATATTAAGGTGAAGGTGACAAAAAAAGGCAAGGAGAGAACAAAGACAAAGCGAATTGCTACAGTAACGGTCACTAAAGATCTTGAGGCTAAAGTACACATCATGGCCAATTACAAAACTAAATGGCTTGAACTTGGAACAAAGCCTCGTATAACTAAAGGCCACAAGCATATCGGATATTATACTTTAAGAGCAGGAGGCGGTGCAAGGCAATATAAGGCAAGATCAGGTAAAGGCGGATATAGAGGTCGGATAGGTCCAAAGCTGCTATTCAGAGATGCAAAGATAGCAACCGAAAAGCAAGTGTTTAACAGCATAAGCAAGCAGGTTAATGAGGAGATTGTAAAGCTCGCTAAATCAGAAAACAGATTTATTAATAAATAGATATGAGCGTACTGAGTATAGGAAAAGTGGTTAAGTATTTGCTTGCTGGTGACACAGGAGTAACAGGCTTCGTTGGTAAGAACATATATCCAATTGTTGTCCCTGTTCAGGTTGATGGCCCAGTCATCGCCTATGCAAGACTGAACATTACCACTGACGAAACAAAGGATGGACCTTACATGGAGTCGGTGACTGTAGAGGTTACATGTACTGGTGATACTTACGAGGGCGCGATAGATCTGGCTGAAGCTGCAAGGCTGGCTATAGAAAATAAGACTGGCTCTATCAAGGGCCTTGATATTAGTAGCTCAAAAATGATAGATGCTGACGAAGATAATCAGGACGGAGTGTATACGCAATCATTGTTGTTCGAATTTAAAATAGATAAATAATATGCCAAAAGGAATTAACGGTAAAGATTTAATGCTGTTTACCACAGCAGGTGGAGCTAAAAAAGCAATAGGCCTTTCCACCACATGTTCGATCGCCATTAACGCCTCTGTTGTTGCCGTAACAACGAAAGATTCAGGCGAATGGGAGGATAATGAAATTGAGAAATTCAGTTTTACAGCATCAGCGGATCAGCTTTTTATAGAGACTGAGTTCGACGATTTGTTTGAAGCTATGATCTCGAAAACGCCGGTTGATGTAGATTTCGCTCTATCGGCTGAACCAACAAGTGAAGCAATACCAGTTGCCGGATGGACGGCTAAGGTGGGCGGGTATCAGGGTAAGGTTTTGATTACTGCTTTGAATCCAACGGCCCCTGTTTCAGGAAAAGCTACTTGCGCAATCACTTTCACGGGAACTGGTAAACTAGTTAAAGGAGTTGCCTAATGGTTATCCTAGGTAAAGAATATGAATTAAAATGGACGATCCGCGGGCGCTTTATCTTTGAGCAAATCGTGGGTCGTGCATTTGATCCATCTAAACTGATGGATGAGTACGTGTTGTTCTACAGCTTACTTCTTGCTAACAATGGAGATACGTTCTTAACCCCATTTGAGGAGTTTATCAGCGAGTGCGACAAAGACAGATCTATATTTATAGAGTATCGTAAATGGTTTTTGGATGTTGTAAAGCAAGAAGCTTTAGTACTTCAAGGAGTCGAAAGTGCTGAAAAAAAAAAGAAGATAAAGAAGTAAAATCAATTACGATTAGCGAATTGTACAGGATCATTGTCATCGAATTGGGCTTTGATCCTTTGTACTTTATGGATAAGATGAAATCGTATGAGATTCGATTGATACTTGAAAGCCGTCAGTACAGATTTAAGGATGAATGGGAGAGGTTTAGGGTTATTTCCTACATAACAGCGCAAGGTAATTCAACCGAAAAGCTATCGCCTGAGGATATTATAACGTTTCCCTGGGATAAAAAAACGATTATTGAAACAAGTGAAGATGACTTGGAAAGACTAAGAAGAAAAGCACAGGAACGAATTAACGAAAATAAAATAGGAGGATAACATATGGCGGCGGATCTAGTCACAAGATTGTTGTTAGAGACAAAAATGTTCGATGACAATATTAAAAAGTCGGCAAGTCAGATTGCCTCTTTTGAAAACAATGTTAAAGTAGCCGGGAGCTCTGTAACTTCTTTTATTGGAAAGTTTGGAGCTATGACTGGCATTGGCATGGGTATATCTGATATCGTTAATACAACTATGAAGTTCGAAAAGGCGCTTTCGTCGCTAAGGTCCATAACAGGTCTTACTGCCGAAGAAATGGTCTTTTTCCAAAAAGAAGCTATCAGGATGTCAGGCACAAGCACGAAGTCGGCAAGTGAAATAGTTGAAGCATTTCAGCTTATTGGATCAGCCAGGGCGGAGCTACTGAAAAACAAAGAAGCTCTTGTTGAAGTAACTAATCAGGCGGTAATATTATCAGAGGCTGCTGGGATTGATGTCCCAACGGCTGCAAAAGCACTTACAGGTTCTCTTGGGCAAATGGGTGTTTCGTCCAGCAAGGCTGGTGAATTTGTAAATATATTAGCGGCAGCCGCGCAGGAAGGTTCTGCTGAAATAGATTATCTTAATACTGCTATAGAAAAATCAGGGGGGGCTGCGTCCAGCGTCGGTATTGATTTCGTAGAGCTTGTATCTTCAATAGAGGCTATTTCGCCTAAGATATCGGAGGCAAGTGTAGCAGGTACAAATCTAAGAAATATATTTTTGACTTTGGAAAGCTCTTCTGATAAAAAACTTAAACCCTCAGTCGTTGGGCTTGGGGGGGCTATAGAAGAACTATCAAAGAGGCAAATGAGCGTTACTCAACTTACAGGACTGTTCGGAAAGGAAACTATCACCGCTGCGCTAGCGTTGATAAACGCAAAAGATAGCTATAACTACTATACAGAAGCGATAGTGGGAACAAATTCGGCCCTTGAACAACAGAAAATAAATAACGGAAACCTTGCAGGATCGATTAAATCGGTGTCATCAGCATGGGAGGCACTCATTTTAACCATGAATAAAAGCAATGGATTTTTGTCAACCACAATGAATGGCGTGGCCGCTTTTCTTGGGGATATTGCCAAACTTGCAGAGACTACGGACGATAAGAAAAACTCTGCAATTGAAAAAAAGGCAAATTCCATTCTAAGTAAGGTAAAAGGAAGTGTGGATGCAAATAAATCCGGAGGAATTTCCAACGATAGATCTGTTCAGTTAGCCAAAAATGAGTACGACTCTAGTTACGGATATTTGGTTGATAAATACAAGAGCGATATAGTTTCGCTTTCCCTTTCGTTAAAAAATAAAGAGAAAGAATTATACGATTCAAATAAAAACAATGGAGCGTTAAGCGGCACTTCGATTTCTCTAGCAAAAGAAGCCAAACTGCTTAGAGATACCATTGATTTGACGAATGAAAAAATATCAGTTCAAAAAAAGGCAAATAATCTTGTCGCTAATTTCTTTACAGATGCATCAGCGGATAGTCCGGCAGATGATGTAAAATCAAAAAACGAATCAAACAAAAAAGTAAAAGTCAAATCATCTTATGTTGTACAGGATCTCGATCAAAAAAACATCGATGGAATTAGAAAAGAGCTGCAGGAAAAGCTTAGCAAGATAGGTGATGCTCCTTTAGAGTTGGCAATGCCTATTAAATACGTTGAAAGTGAAGAGCAGTCGGACATAAAGGGTAGTATAGCCGATAAGGAATCGGAGCTTCAGGCACTATATGTTGCTTACGGCGAAGCAACGAGTGCAGACTTAAGAAAGATTTATGCTGAAAGAATAACAGATGTTGAAAATGCGCTTGATGAAATGAATTCATCTGCAGAAAATGGAATGGTCAACATAGCTGAATTGATAAACAACCTTGTGGAGAATTCAATTATAACATCATTCCAGACGCTTGGAGAAGCCATTGGTTCTGGAGACTTTGGGGCTGGAATGAAAGAAGGCCTTATTTCATTGATGGGTATCCTTGAACAATTTGGAGCGGCTCTGATTGCTACTGGAGTAGCAAAACTTGCGCTTGACGCGGTGTGGATTTCCGGAGCCGGTGCGATAATAGCCGGGGGGGCGTTAGTTGTTGCCGCTGGAGTAGCAAAAGGTGTTCTGTCTCAAACGTCCGATTTCGCCGACGGCGGTATTGTATACGGTGAAACGTTTGCAAGGGTTGGTGAGTATGCCGGAGCAAATACCAACCCTGAGGTAATTGCTCCATTGAACAAGCTGAGAGATATCCTTGGAGGCGGAAGTCCTGGAGGAAACGTTCATCTTAGTGGAGAATTCAAAATAAGAGCCAAAGATTTGGTATACGTAATTGACAAACAAATAAGATTTAACGAAAGAACATAATATGACACTAAAATACTATTCGGACTTTATTTCTTCAGATGGTAACGCTTATCGTGTGGAAATACTGAAAGATTTTATAGGATCGGCTGAAGAAGTGACTCTTATGGCCGATCCTATTACGATTGAATGGCAAGATGTAGATAAAATTAAACCTATACACAAAAGCCGGGCAACTGTTAGACTGTTTTCAAATACCGATCGTAGGTTTATCGACCTCTATACGTCTGTTGTAGGGTCCGTTTTGTTGCGTGTTACGCGTGACAATGTGATATATTGGTCCGGAACGATGGATACAGAGCAGTACGAAGAGCCATACAGCTACAAATCCGGCTATGCGGTTAACATTACCTTTTCAGATTTCGCCCCGTTAGATCGGTTTAAATGGGGCAATACTGGTATACAGTCGATAAACGATATTATTCTGGCTTGTTTATCCAAATCAGGGGTGGAATATAGCTCTATAGACCAACAGATTTCTACTCAAGGTGGAATATTAAGTCATTTGCTCAACAATGAGAACTTTTACGAAGACGAAAGTCCGAAGACCTACCTCGACGTATTAGAGTCTGTTCTTCAGCCGTTCGCTTTAAAAATAGTCCAGAAAAATGGGAAAATATGCATTTTTGATCTGAATGCGATGTATTCTGTTACTCCTGCGACTCTTACCGCGAAAGGAACGGACTCAATTCTTTCGGCCGACAAGATCTACAACAACGTGACGGTAAACTTTTCGCCTCTTGAAAACTTTGACATCATAGATGCTTCCGTTGACTATGACAGTGTTAGAAATTGGGGAGTTCGTCCGGTTGGAGTAGACAATGTTGAAGGATCTCCTAAGGGATTTGACCTGTATACAGACGTAATCGGAGAGGGGTTGAACACCGCATCGGGTGAATACTTCAAGATAGCCCCTGTATACAGCGGTCAAAAAGAGGCTGGTGTAGCCTGGAGAATTAAGACGGCATACAACACTACTGAAGACACAATCAATCCTGCTATAACAATAGCCGAAAACGCCTCCTATGATTATGTGCTCAGAGCGCCTACAACAAAATACATAAGCAATATTCAGAGCGACAACAGGATAAGAATAAAGCTGATGATGATGTTCGATGTTCGATATAATCCCTTTGAACCTGCAGGAGAAAAGAACGAAGAGGGAAACTATGACGACCTTAAGAACTGGTGCAACTTTGCCTACGTGCCATTTACGCTATTACTGAAGGATGCATCGGGAAATGTCATTGCTCACTACAAGAACAAGAATGTATACGACTCAAGCAGCTATCCTCCGGCAACCGGATGGGTGTATGATTCTGCATGGTCCAGGACTGATGGCTATCTGGCATTTTACAACACGTCTAATCGTAAGAGCGAGACCGGAATGGGCGCCTGGGCTACCAACAAACCCTGTATCGGTTTTTATCAGGGCAATTTGCCTAAGATTTACACCTATATGAATGACGGCGAGTATATCAGTATACCCAACATTCCGGGATGGCTTGAATTTACGGTTTATCCTGGCGTTGATACGTTTGATTATGGTCGTGAGATGAAGCCCATAAACCCAAAAATACGATGGGTACTCTATAAGAGCGTAAAGATTGAATTGGTAGACAGGTATGGAAATAACCTTGAGCAAAAAGATGTTGAATACTCTGCATGGCTTAACGATTCAGCCTCAGAGGAGTTGAGTCTTGACACTATTATAGGAACAATGAAGACACCTGCTGCTACAGCTAAAGGGCTTATATCGGATCCTTCAGGCGCTATCGTGAGCAAATTTATTCGTGCAGGATTGAACGACTATCTTGAAAATCTTTTAATAGGTACGATATACAGCAATTATGCCAAAAGAATGAATGTAATTGACGGCACTTATGCCCTGATTCCCGGCTATATTCCGGTTACAGAAGACGGAAAAAAATATATTATAGTAGGAGAAGAGCAGAATTTAAGGCTTGGTAAAAGTAGAATGAAAATAGTTGAGTTTGCACCCGATACATACACAGGAATAGAATATGGGACAGTTTAATGTAATTCAGAAAACAAAAACAGCGTCAGTATTAGGAGGCAATTCGAATGCAGTATATGCTAATAACCATACTCATGGAAATAAAGATCTACTTGACCTTATTACACAAGGTAATTTGGACGTACTGTCACATCTTAGTATTGTAGATGGCCGGATAAAAGTGGATACAGACTTTTGGTCTACCGGAGAAGTGTCGGCTTATGGGGATGGAACGATTGGGGGCGGTGGTGCTTCGGGGTCGTTGGGTGGGCTTGTTAACGTGGGGTTGTGGGCGGACGAAGTTCCGGCTGCTTCGCGGATTATGGTTCAATTGGCCGGGGCGACACACTGGTCAAGTAAATTGTTGTCTGAAGTTGTTGGGCTTGACACTGTGGC
>Ga0172378_10005153_pt1 | contig 12194 bp, 7 predicted proteins | sample GrowelOW332metaG_FD_119755 | JGI IMG/M metagenome (GOLD analysis project Ga0172378, IMG submission 119755) | Groundwater microbial communities from an aquifer near a municipal landfill in Southern Ontario, Canada - Pumphouse #3_1 metaG | ecosystem: Environmental > Aquatic > Deep subsurface >...
AAAAACGGAGCCGGAAAATCCACCTTAATCCGAATCCTAACCGGAATCTCCATTGCTACCAATGGAGATTTCTATCTTTTCGGTGACCATGAACCCAAAAACCTCAGCTCACATCTTAAAGAAGTCACTGCTATCATTGAAGCTCCAGCTTTGATTGAAAAAATGAGTGGCAAGGACAATCTTAAATATGCCTGTCTGATGAAGGGAATGAAAGACTTTATCAAATCAGGGTATATCAAAGAAAAAATGGATTTTGTCGGATTAGGAAATCTCTATGAATCCGATAAGGCCGTCAGCAAATATTCTCTTGGCATGAGACAGAGATTATCCATTGCTATTGCCTTAATCGGAGAACCGAAGATCATGGTCTTGGATGAACCGACTAACGGACTTGATCCTGAAGGTATCAAAGACATCCGTGACCTTCTGACCCGAATCAACCGTGAGAATCAAGTAACCATGATTATTTCCAGTCATATTCTCTCAGAACTTGAGAAATTCGCTACTTCCTATCTCTTCATTGAAAAAGGAAGACTAGTCGGAAGCATCAGTGCTTCTGACATGGAAAATTCAAGTGGAAAATCTATGTCAATTATCACTAATGATAACCAAAAGGCGCTTAAATTACTGAAAGACAACTCTTTTGTTACAACTGAAATTGAAAATATGATTAAAATCACCAATATTGCTAATCCCACTGATATTCTTAATCTCATCTACGCACAGGGATTCACTCTCTCATATCTGAAAGAAGAAGAGAATTCCTTAGAAGACTATTATCTGAAAGTAACAGGAGGACTGAGAAATGATTAACATACTTAAATCTTTCTGTTTCCGTTTAAAGAAATCAGCCTTATTCTATGTGCTGATAGTTTTTCTTTTCTTAATGAGTCTTTTTACTGTTTTCAATCTTTCACAGCTGTATGGTTATTCCTCCACCGTCGATAGACAAAATTACTATATTTCTTCAGTTGTGGGTACTTTCCTCGGTGGTTCCGGATCATTGACTGGAATGTCGGTTTTCTCCAGTTCCCCCATCGGTCCTTACTCCATCTTCGGAATTTTGGTTATTGGTTTCATCGTCAACTTCTTTGAAGAAGAATGGGGATACAGAACTATGCGTCTTCCTATCTTCAGTGGCATCAACCGCCGAACTATCTACTTATCTTCCCTAATCTTTTCAATATGCATCTATTTTTTCTTTTTCTTAGTCTACGCTGTTTTCTACTTCCTTATGGGAGCAATTTTCCAGAATAACACTTTCCCCTTCTTTGGTTCCCTGATTTACAAAGACACATTTATCACCGGAACTCAGATTTTTTCCTCAATTATCTTCCCTATACTCAGTATGCTAGGCTGGATTAGCTTCACTTTGATGATACTCTTTATTGTCAGAAGCCGAAAACTTCCGTCCCTGATTGTCTTTGGAGCCTTATTCGTCAGCTTCATCATTCCCTTTATCCTCATGCTCTCAGTCGGAACCCGACCTACCTACGGTGATTCCTTCAACTATTATCCGTTGCTGGAATATACCAGCTTCTATCAAAATACCAAATTCTCCTATACCATGGATATAGCCTCCGCTTTAACTAGAGTCTACTCTTCTGGTGATGATTATTCTTACAGTTTCTTTTCTACTGTAGAAGTAACAGGAAGAACTTTACCAGTCATCATTAAATCCTTAGTTCTCTCTTTAGGTTCTTTAGCGGGTTTCACCCTATTAGGAATTCACTTCTTTAAAAAAGGCGACCTTAAATAACTAAAAAGCTTCAGATATATTCTCATTCAAAAGTAAAATAAAAAGCTCCCATGGCTACAGCTTATGTAGTTATGGGAGCTTTCTTTTATTTTCGGTTCTTATGAATATAGTAGACACATTGCTGTTCCTGAACAAAAAGGAACAAAGCTATTCCGTAGGCAAACCACTCAGGAGTTGAAGAATTCTTCATGGCTGAGATCTTGGTCTTACTGATCAGTTTCTTGAAGTAATTCAGGAAAATAGTTTCTTTTTCCTGATGCAGCATATTAATGCTATCAACCATGAAATCCGGAATTGTCCTATTGAAATAAATAAGATATTCCTTTAAGTAGAAAAGATAGGAAACATCAAGACAATAAGGCTTAATCAGATTGATAAAGCAGTCAACCTGAGAAGCAAAGCAAGTAGGCCAGGGCTTCAATGTATTACGGCAGTCGCCTATTAGATTCTTGGAACAGAAAACCTTCAGCTTATTGATTTTGCTAAAGGAAGCCTTTAGATCAGTTGCCAAAGCTTTCATGTCAGCAAGAGAATCCCAAAGCAGATTCACGTCAGCAGCAATATACATTCCCTGTTTCAAAGATTCATGATGGACAAAGGTAGAATCATTTGCCTTGTTCATGGTATCCGTCTCTACAGTGAAGTCATCGATATACCCTAATAAAGAGGATTGCTTCAGATTCGGAATTTGGCTGAAACGGAAGATTCGGCATAAATCGCTGTCAGTCGGAAGTCCAGTCAGAAGCTGACGATAGACTTTCTTGATGAAAACCGGAGGAAGCCCCATGGAATTAGTCATATATTTTGCCCGCATTCGGGAATTTTTTATATGAGAATAGAAGACATAAGCGGAAGAGAAAGCAAACTTGACTGCTTCAAAGTCTTTCTGTTCCAAGAAGAAATCATCAAGATTTCCGCTGGTTGAAAAAGCAAAGAAATTCTGTCCCGGAGAAACAAAGTAATTGCCCAAGTGATAGAAGAGAAGGTAGGATGCACTTCTGGTTGAAAAGATTTCATCATAGAAAGCCTGATAAGAAGCTTTCCTGACTTTGTTGGAATACTCAAAAACCAACCAAGAATCTATATCGCTAGGTTTAGGTAATTTTGGGGAATTATTCATAATTGAGTAAGTCTTCAGGTTATCAGAAATTCTCAAGATGAAATTCATTCGGAAGTCTTCATCATTAGCCATGACAAAGGCTTTGATGGCAGCCCGATAGCTATCAGGTGAAAAGAATGCAGGGATTATTTTCTTATCGACTAATGAGCGGTTAGAAAGAGAAATAAGGTAGTTCTTAATATAATCCGGAGAAAGGAAATAGAGGATTCTTTCATTTAGTCCGCCTTTTTGGAAGCAGCAGGTATTCTTAGAATCTCCTCTTCCAAAATAGAATATTCCTTGACTGGCGGCTCTGGAAAAGACTGAATAGAAAGAAAAGCTGAGGTCATCTCTCACCAAAGCAAAGTGGTCAGGCCGAGAATCAAGAGCCAGATTATCAACAAACTTAAGCTGAGAAAGAATACTCTTTTTCAGATCAAGAGCAGAAATGACTGTTAATGGCAGTCCCATGAAAATAGCTTCAATCAAAAGTGAATCCATAGGATTGAAGTGTTGACGATAGATTTTTTCCTGGCCTAGCATCGTAAAAGAATAAGGGAATTCGCCTCTCTTAAGGAAATCGGTACGGAAAATCTTATGAAGATTAGTCAGAGCTTGACTGTCTTTACTGTCAAAATAGATATCGCCAGTCAGACTGGTGCCATATGCCATGAAATAGCGGCCCTTAAAGACCATTGGCATTTTTAGATACTTGTCAACAAAGATATCGTCCTGAAGCAAGCCACCGAAACGTTTGGTTTCAAGGTTTGATTCTTCCTTGCGTTTAGTTCGTTCAATTTCATTATCCAATGAATAAAGCAAACAGTTAGCAATCAGTGAATTGCAGCTGATAAGAGTCTGTTTATCGGTATAGCCTAATTCTTTAGCCGCTTCGATTAAGGTCAGACATTTTTCATGCATCAAAGCTAAAATCTTCTGAACCGGAATAATAGAAGAGAAAGACTGATTCTTCTGAATGAACATTTTTAACTTGGAAACCGTCTGGCTACTAGATTCCGATGGAGTTCCGACAAAGAACATATCATCAATAGCTTCTTTGTAGGCTTTTATGTCTCCTTCGATAAAAGGTTTCAGACTCTTAGGTAAATGATTCTCATCATAATCGATGAACCAATTCATACCCTTTTGGAAATAGCATTCCTGAGAAGAAACAAAGAAACCTTTATCTCCAAGAGAATCAATATATCTCTTGGCATCATAAAGCGGTCCCTCATCATCTTGAGTAGAATAGATTCCGGTTGGGGTAACTAAAGGAGTGATGATTCCAAAAACTTTTAAGTTCATATCATCCATTAGAATGAATAAATCAATGAACTGTTCAAAAGTTCCACGTTGGAAATCAAAGAATTCACATATTTTAAAAGCCTCATAAGGAAGACCCATCATTCTGATATACAAAGAGGGAAGAAAACAATAATCCGGATGATTAAGGAAGAACTTTCTAACTGACTTATAGGCGTTCTTCAAGGCTGGTACATCCGCAGAAGAGAGAACATAATAATTCGGCTTCATGATTTGAAGGACAGTCTCACCTTTTTTCTCAAAATGACGGAAATCACGGCCAATCATATTGAAACGTCTGCCGACAGCAATAAAACGGAAAGTCGTATCAATAAGACCAAAATCCTTATTGAACAGTCCGGAAGCCATCACATTCGGGTGCTGATAATACTTTAGGAAAAACTCATTGATGATTTCTCTGATTATTCCGTTGTAATAATTTCTCAAAGCCAGCTTTACTTCGGCAATTTCAGTAGGATCACTCTCGCTGATTTGATTATAGGCATAATCGATTTGATCAGAAATAGACATCTGGTCAATCGTACGGAAAAAGTTCAGGAAAACTTCTCTGGTGATAAATAAAGGATTCTTCACATAACTGATTAATAGATCATGACTGTTTGCCGGTTTATGGTATTTTTCCGGAATCTGATTCTCATCAACAAAGACCGGAAACACCATTTCCAGACCGGTATCAACGCTGACACGTTCGGGATTAGGAAAATAAAAACCATTGGAAATTATATAATTAATCAGACCAATGATTCCGTAGTTTGTCTGATGAAGAATCTCATCACTACCAAATTCAAGTTCTCCGTAGCCTAAGAATAGGCCATCTTCAAAACTGATACTGTTGATGATTTCCTCAGAAGTCAGAATAACAGCTTTCTGAGTATGGCTGTCAATCCGGTAAAGCATTTCAATCGGAAGACCGAGAACCTGTCTGGTCAGTTCCAAAAGATTGGAAGAAGCTAAAGAAGTAATACCTAACTTAGCATCAAAGATCGGATAGGATTCATCCCGGATACAAAAAGGCAGGAAACGCATTCTTTCTAGTAATGAGGCTTTGGCTTCCTTAGCCATATGATAGTCACCATTGCCATTGGTATAAACATTATAAAAGGCACCATACATTACATTGGAATATCTGGTTGAACCATCTGCACCTTTATCGGTAAGAAATAATTCGTAAGAATAATCCATTAAAGACTGGTTCTCCTTTCTTTTCCGGAATAATGATAGACAAATTCAGTAAGCAGGAAGCTAAGGAAATTCAGGATGACCTGTCGGACCTCATCCCTGATTCCTTTCCTGACGCTCTTGATTCCTGAGAATAATGTATTAATCTGCTGTCGGTAAACTTCTGAGTCATCATAGACAAAGAAGAAATTGTAAAAAACATCCTTATGGAGAGTAAATGCGTCAAGAATAGTTCCACAGGCAGTAGCAAAGGCTTCAGTCTTTTCTGCATTTGCTTCAGCAAAATTATTGATATGCTTTCCTAAAGCATCTTTATCCATCATAAAGAAGGTGTAAGCACTGAGACCAGGGTCGTCAGAAACAGAATAAATGGATGGGAGTTTTGAATCATTATTTGATTCCAAATCAAAACGATGATTTGGTTCGAATAAAATAGAAGTGAAATCATAAGTTGTGATAATCATCAGTCCCTCATGAGCCATCGCGTTCTGAGCAAAAATCAGTTCTGCTTCCTGATCATCTTTCTGAGTGAAAGACTTAACAAAAGGAATCTTCAAGGCACCATGCTTGTTATTGCTGCAACGCTGACAGATAGAATCACGGAATAACATCTTACCGACTAAGTCTTCACATGATCCTACCGAGAAATCAAAATCGGCATATTTTCTAACTATTTCATAAGGAAGACCAGTCAAAGCCAAGACCACAGGGGTAATAATATCCTTCCTGACTGACTGCCTAGAAAGCACATCATAGAAGAAATGGATAAAACGCAGAATGCTTGATCTATCACATTCGCAGAAGAAATATTCCTGACTTTCAGCAGAAGTCTTATAAGCGTTAAAGATTCTTCCTAAGACTACATAAGGATATGGAAGATGAGAATTATAGTCGTGGTTCAAAGTAAATTGGCAGTCTTCCAAAGATGGAATTAAAGTCTTTGAAACCTCAACTGCATAAGCTCTTTCGACCATCTTATAAATATAAAGAACCATAGCAAAGATAGTTGCACTTCTGCCCATGGTGGCATAATCATCTGATTTGCAATTACGGAGTATTCCACCAATTTTCTCTTCACCTAAATCCAAGAAAGTCTTCAGCTGATTCATAAAGTAAGTATAAAGGGTTTCGGCTGGGAAGAAAGTAGCAATCAGAGAAACCAAAGTCAGGGTATCAGTTCCCAGATAAGGAAGAAGAATAGGGTTGACCAGTTTTTCATCATAATCAAAGATAGCCGGTGTACCTTCATCAGCCTGAGGATTAAAGACTGCACCTAAAGTCTGATCATCTGAAAGCAGGCGATTGAAATACAGGCCGTTTCTGCTAGCCTGACAGCGGATATAAGTCATAAAGACATTGTAAGGAGCAGCTAGGTCGCTATCAATAGTCTCAAAATTAGTCGGCTCACTATCCAGACAGAGATGACAGATGTTGTCATGGAAAGAAATCTGAGGAAGAATGTCCTTAGCAGGATTGATTCTTCTAGTGACATCACAGGGAAGCCCTAATTTCTTCAAAATGAAGATATTCTTTTCTGTGTCAGCTTTGGCTGGCTTCTTTGTCGGATCCTTTTCCAATTTATCGAAGGCTAAAGCGTAATGCCGGATTCTATCCTCAATGGCATCTTTCTGACAGGAACAGACATGCGGAGTCTCTAAAAGGGAACGGCGGTAAGAATAGCAGATAGCTCCGGCGGTAACATAAGGATAAGGAAGATTTGGTTCATAGGATTCAATGGTCGAAGAATAGCCATCAATGGCTATTAAAGTCTCGCCATCATTTTCTTTGAGAGTACTCAAACGATACTGATTAAGAGCAATTCTAAAAGGTACAAAGAGCAAATACTTAAAGAAATCATAAAGTTGCTTACTTTTGAATTCAAGCTTATAAACGTCTGAAAGAAGTTCGTTAACAGCAGACCTGACTGATGAATTCTTTAATTTTGAAAAGAAAGCCTGACCTAATTTCATCTGGTAGGCATCATCAAGAGAAGTAATTACTTCCGTGAGATTTTCGCTATCAGAATTGTTTCTATCCATAGTATAGGATATTAAATAAGTATCAGCAATAGACATGGGTTCATCATCAAAGAGAGCACGCAATTCTTCTTCACGAGGAACAGGAAGTGAGCGGACATCAATGGATGAATCAAGATCAAGATTGAATGGATCATCGACATTATAGATAATACCCTGATTCTGAAGTCTTCTTCTGAGGAAGACATATCGGTGTTCTTTCTCACCGGTAAGGTAGGAGTAGAATTTATCAAATCTCTTAGGTGCTGAGAAATGAGAAACACTGACAGCATTAGCCTCAAAAGGAAGAGAGGCTATAACTTTAGAAACAGTCAAAGGCAAAGAAAGATTCCGGATGAAAGCATAGCCTTCAAAAGGATAACCTAAACGTGAATAAAAACTCAGAGCTGAGGACTTGGGATACTGTTTCAGAATCTTTTCGCTGAGATTAGTTATCCGTTTCTTGTCATCAAGACTGAAAAGCCAAGTATGGCGGTCATGTGAATATATTTCTCCGTTATAGGAAGAAAGCACATAAAGCTTAGAATAAAGGTCGACACAGGACTGTGACATATACGACATCTTCTTCGTGACTTTATTTAGAATGGTAAAAGAATAAAGATCGTAAAGAACATTAATCATACTGGCTAAATATTCACGGAGAATTCTGGCATACCTGACTGCAAAACTCTTTGTGGATTCCACCTTGGAAATATCAGGGTTATCCTGGTGATTGACAAAATAATCAAGCCGCTGATCAAAAGAAAAGCCATCATATTTCCGCATTTCAGAAACAAAAGCTTCATTCAGATCATCAGCTAACAGATCAATACAAAATCTATCTGACTTAGCCTGTTGATATAGAGGAAGAAGGATTCTGGTATCCAGTCTTTTTTCATCAATGAAAACCGGTACTTCGTTTTCTTCGTTTTTAACAAAAGGCTTTGTTTCATCATAAAGGAAGAAGAATCCCTGTTTTAAACAGAACAGCTTAAAATCATCGCGATACCATTTGATACCGGTCTGAGAATAAAAGCGGGAATAAACCTGTCTTTTCAGCTTATCAGTGTTATAAGCAAAAGGAAGCTGAGGAAGAATCTCTCTTGAAAGATTAAGATGATTAAAAATAGCCCTCGGAATTCCTAAGACCTGAAGCAATACTTCATCGGAATCAGATTTAGTCGGATTAAACTTGGTACCATCAAAGACCGGATAATTTTCACGGGTGAGAATTCTCTGGTAATAGAAACCTAAGGCAGCTTCCAATGATGATTTATCATCACTGGAAAGAAAAGTCATATTATTGTTGTCAACAAAGCCCACATGAAAAGGAGCGAAGACAGCTTTTTTGTACTGCGGAATAAAAGTAATATCGATATTTTTCTCGGAAATAAACTGAAAACCCATTTTTTACAACCTTATTTATTATTTATAATGCGGAAAATGTAATTTCGCATGACTCATCCGAACAGGAATTGACTTTGAATCCGTAAGCCGGTTTAGTTCCATCATCAAAGACAAAATTAGAATAGATACCGGAATCAGCCATAAACTTCATGTTATCAGTGTAAAGACACTTATTAGTAGCAAATCCAGTTGAGGCACCACTGATTTTCTTGCCAGTGGCACTGACTAAAGAAACAAGACGTCCACGGTAGAAAGAAGAATTGGCATCACTCATGTTTTCATCATAGCAGTAGCTTCTGGTATTGCTGTAAAGATAGTAGAAGAGATAGCTTCTTCCCCAAGATGAATCAGTAGACTTATTAGGAAGAGAATCATAGACTTCACCATTCCAATAATTAGTCTTACTGCCAGGAACAATCTTTCCGATACGGCTGTTGACATGATAGACAAGAACACCTGGCTTAGTATACATCTTCATTCCGTTTTCGTAGGCTTCATAAGAATCAGAAGAATTCAGTCCATCTGGTGTGTAATACTGAATGATCAGATATTCATCAAACGGTGTTCCGTTGAAGACTTCCGCTTCACCATCATAAATAGGAAGAATGAAGGCCTGATTTCCATCATCTGACTCACTTTCCAAAGCATTCAGATTAAGAGTGTTTCCATTAGTGGAGAGATACTCTGTTGTAATGACAGTCGGTTCAATCCAGCCAAGGAAATATTTACTGTAGGCGTTCTGACCGCCGACATTGAAATCCATCATATCCGGACCGCCAACCGGAGTATCATAATTAGTTGATCCGGAAGAACTCTTATTGCCGTAATCATAAGAATAATAATCATCAAGTCCCATCATATGGCCGGTTTCATGAATGAAGGTATGACTGTCAGCATTAGTGGTATCAAGAGCCTGCTGATAAGAAGTGATGGAATAATTCTTTTCTAGAAGGAAATCAATACTGGCCCAGGAATAAAGATTGCATTTCAGATTGGTGGTAGTGTTGACAATAGCATTATCAGTAGCCCAGGTAGTAAAAGCCCAGAAAGGATTAGAAGATTCTGAGGAATTTGAATATGAGGCTGAATAAACCATCCAGACAGCATCAATAATGTTGTCTCCGTCAGTATCATAATCAGCATAGTCTTCACCATTATTAATCAGAGTTTTCAGGGCCTGAGCCATGACAGCATCAGTATAATAAGAATCTTCAGCACATTTAGCCTTGAAAACGGCTTTAGTCATCCCAAGATTGATGATAGGAGAAACCTCTCCGGTAAGAGAAAGTTTTCCGTAACTGGCCTTAGAATAATAAGAAGCAACGCTTTCCCATCCAGTTTGATTGGAGTCTCCAAAAAAGCTGTATTCTAAACGCTGCATTTCTATATTGGTAAAGGAATCATCAGAGAATTCAATCGGAATAACTAATATCTTTCTGTCACCAATTGATGGCAGATAATGATATCCGACTCCTAATCCGATATTGTCTTTATTTAAATAATCAGAGCTATAGCCTGTCTTACCAGTAACATGTTTGTAAATGGCATTTCCATCCTCATCAAGCGTACTAGCGGAAGCTGATGACCGGAATATATCCAAAAATCCATCAAAAATACATGAAGTGGTGGAAATAGCAGTCACGAGAAGCAATGATGTAAAGGCTAAAGCTTTCTTTTTATTCATATTAATCTCCGTAATCAGAGCCGCGGCTCTTATCTTCGACAAAGCAATTGATGCTATCAGCAACATCCATAGCAGTCAGGAAAATGCAGTCTTCTCTGTCGACTGTCGGATTATCTTCGATACCGACAAAAACGACTTTTCGGTTTTTCTTAACAATTTCATCCATACGCTTAAGCAAATCTTCGTATCTTTCCGGTCTTAAGGCTTTGTAACCTTGAAGATAGGTGTAAAACTGAGGCTCAATATAAAAGAAGGAACCATCAGTATTCTGATAGCAGGTAGCAAAACGATTGTGAAGATCAATAAGAATCTTTCTGTCTTCCCATTCGGGATAATGTTTAGGTGTCATTTTTTTAAATCCTTAATACTTAATTATAACATTGAAACTAAAAAATAATTTAACTTCGGAAAAGTTTTATCTTTTGACTATGCTTTTAAGATAACAATTATGTTATCAATTTGACGAATAACAAAAAGAAAATCGCCTTTAAGACTTTCATTTTTGATTTCCTGACTGGCCAGAAGACTAATTTGTCTTATATCATTCAGTCTTTCAACAGCATGAAGACAGTCAAGCAGTTCAGCAGATAAAATCTTCTGAAGATCGTTGTTGGCATCATCCAATAGTCTGACCTTCTTTTCAAAAGAGAATTCAGGAGTAAAAGGCTTCTTTCCTTCATTCTTTCGGTAAATAAGTTTGCGTATCACCGAAATCAGAGGTAAGGAAGAAGCTAAGGCCGAATACTTCAGGCGACGCTGATTATCAGAGATGGACTCGATTCCATCAATTATTTCATCGTAGTTTTTCATATTAACCTCTTATTGCTAAAAGCATAGCATTGGCTTTAGCAAAGAATTCTTCCGGCTGAGCTGACATTTCATAGAAAGAAGAAAGTGACATCATAGCCAAATGACTGATAAAAACAAAGTTCTCTTTGATCATAGGAATATAAACATCAGCCTGGGATAATTCCGTCACGGTCAGAAACTGGTTAAGATTATCTAATAAGGAAGTATAGTCATCAATGATTTCCATGACTTTATTCCATTGATCGTCACTCAGCTGTTCTTTAGAAAGCGAGTAGGTGAAGAAAATTCCATCCTCTTCAATGACTTTCATAATCAGCTTTTCAGTCTCAGTGAAAGACTCATCCATTCCGACTAAATCATTTTCTAAAGATTTCATCAGAGGAACAAGCGATAAAAGTGCGCCTGAACCAGCATAATATGATGATCTCTTATCAGAGATCTTATATAAATAATCGTCAAGTTTTATCATACTTTTAATAAGCTGAATAGCTCCCCCACTTTTTGATGAATAATAACATCAGCATGGCTGTTTTTAGCATTGACATCTTTGTCAATTAAAACCAAATGTTTTCCTTGAAAATAGTTAATGAAACCACTGGCAGGATAAACAACCAAAGAAGTTCCGGCCACAATAAGCAAATCCGCCTGTGAGATACTGACCATCGCCTTCACCATGACATTTTCATCTAAAGGTTCCTGATAAAGAACGACATCAGGCTTGATGATTCCATTGCAATGCGGGCAATGAGGAATGATTCCCTTGCTATTTAAAACAACACTGAGATCATACATTCTTCCACATTCCTGACAGATATTTCGGTTAACTGAGCCATGAAGCTCACAAACTTTTTTGTTTCCGGCTAATTGATGAAGACCATCAATGTTCTGTGTCACAATCATATCCAACTTTCCGGACTT
>Ga0172378_10005154_pt1 | contig 12193 bp, 11 predicted proteins | sample GrowelOW332metaG_FD_119755 | JGI IMG/M metagenome (GOLD analysis project Ga0172378, IMG submission 119755) | Groundwater microbial communities from an aquifer near a municipal landfill in Southern Ontario, Canada - Pumphouse #3_1 metaG | ecosystem: Environmental > Aquatic > Deep subsurface >...
AAACTTGATTTTGTCGGCATTGGAATTAATTACCTAAAAGTTGCAATGCATAAAAAGAAATATATCGAGCCAAATAAGTCGGTTATGCGTCCTTTTGCTACCAAAATCTTTAATGGTTTAACTAATCCAAAATTTATTAGTTTCATCTCTAATGATGGCTATCCCGTCTTAGTTCCAATCGTTCAAGCGCAGGCATCAGGAAATAGTAGAATTGTATTTTCTAATAAACCTTATAGTCAAATGTTTGAGGGATTAAAACCTGGCGCGAGAGTCGCTGTTGAATGTATTACCATGGCGACAGAAAGTGTTTTAGTTAAAGGAATATTTAGTGGTTTTAAAAAAGGCATTGGTTTTATTGATATCGATCGCGTATATAACTCCATGCCTCCAATTTGTGGATACATCTATCCTGAGACTCCATATAAAGCTGTAGAAGTTTTTGAATAAATAATAGATAAAAAATAGGAGGCCATTTTTGGCCTTCTATTTTTTTCAATAAATCTTCGTTTCGTTAGTTAATCTTAATTTTGAACACAAGTTTGCGTTTTTATGTTCTTTAACGCTTGAATAAATAATCATATAGATACTTATTAATTTTTATATATAAATAAACATAAAAAAAGACATATTGTCTTAACAATATGTCACTGTATATTTGAACCTTCCTCATTTCATTTTACCCTATGGGCAAAATTATGGGGGAAATTTCAATTCTATGGTGGGGCCGATGAGATTCGAACTCACACGCCAGTGGTACTACCCCCTCAAGATAGCGCGTCTACCAGTTCCGCCACGGCCCCATTGCTTTTTCATTATACCGCACTTTCTTCTTTTTGCATTAAGAAAATTAAACGCAAATATTTATTATCATTTTATAATAAAAAACTTTAGCTCTTAACACTAAAGTTTTAAGTTGGGGCGACTGGTGAGACTCGGACCCACGTAATGCCGGAGCCACAATCCGGTGCGTTAACCAACTTCGCCACAGCCGCCATATCATAAACGCATAAATATATTAACACTAAAACAAGACAAACACAAGATAAAGAAAATAAAAAAGAGGGCGCCAAAGGGCGCCCCGAAATCATAGAATTACGCTTGAGCCTGTTCCGCTTTGGCGTTTTCAATAATCTTTTCTGCTATTGTTGATGGAACTTCTTCATAACGGACAAACTCTCTTTTGAAGACGCCATCTCCTTGAGTCATAGCTTTTAGATCAATATTATAGTTAACAATTTCTGCTTCTGGCATTTCACAATCGATAATTTGGTAATCGCCAACCTTGTTCATTCCAAGAATTCTTCCTCTTCTCTTGTTGATATCACCAAGGATATCGCCAAGATATTCATCAGATACTCGAATTTGAACGTGCATAATTGGTTCTAGAATGATGTTTTTAGCTTCGCGGCTAGCACACGCATTCTTAAAAGCAATTTTAGATGCGTTCTTAAAAGATAATTCGTTGGAGTCTACAGGATGATATTTTCCATCTAGAAGGATACCATGAACATTAATAACAGGGAATCCTGCAAGGGGTCCGGTTTCTAGAGCTTCATAGAAACCTTTTTCAATTGGTGGAAAATAGTTTTTCGGTACGGATCCGCCAAAAATCTCTTCAGTCCAGTATGAATCTTCCGTACAAGGCTCAAATTTCATGACAACTACGCCATAATATCCTGCGCCACCAGTTTGTTTAACATAGCGGCCTTCCGCTTGAACGGTCGCTCTTATCGCTTCACGATAAACGATTTTTTGTTTCTCAGTTGTCACTTCTACTTTGAACATATTCTTCATCTTTTCCAGAATAGTATCAATGTGAATAGAACCTTGGCCACCAATTAATTGTTGTTTTGTTTCTTTATTTCTTAATATTTCAAAACTTTGATCTTCTAGAGCAAGTTTTTGAATGGCTCCCGACAACTTATCCTCATCAGCTTTTGTCTTTGGGATAATAGCTTTAAAATAAGTCGGTTTTGGAAGTTCAGGATCTTTGAATTGAACCGAAGTCGTCTTATCATTAAGGGTAAGACCAGTTTGGAGTGAAGAAAGTTTAGCAATACAAACAATATCTCCGGCGTAAGCAACGTTGTATGGGCTTTGAATCTTGCCACAAATCATGAATGATTGGTTTACTTTTTCCGTTTCATTTTGAACAATAATTTCTTGGCCAACTTTTAAAGTACCATTCACCACAATAACAAAAGAAATGGTTCCAATAAAAGGATCGACGGTGGTCTTAAAGACATAACCAACAAAAGGCTTGGTCTCATCATAGGTTAAATCTAAGACATTTGATTCCATGGGTTTAACTTCTGACATCGAAGGGAAGATAGAAATAATACAATCTAATAATTGGGTAATACCGACGTTTTGAATAGAGTTCGCTATCGCAACCGGAAGAATAGAGGCGCTTACAACCCCTTTCTTAAGACCCCTCAACACTTCTTCATCAGTGAGTTCTTCACCACCAAAGAATTTATCCATCAAGGTATCATCTTGGCCAGCAGCTTCTTCAATTAACTTGGAATGAAGTTCATCAACTAAGGTTTCGGCCACACCCTCGGGAACAACCGAAGATACTTCGCCGTTTTTAACGGTATAGGATTTCTTGCTGACAGCATCAAGAAAACCGTTAAAATTATTTTTTCCTCCCTCGGGATACATAAGAGAAACAACAACTTCGGTTTGACCAAACTTTTCCCGGATTCCGGCTAAAACAGCATCATAATCGACGTTTTCTTTATCTATTTTGCTGACAAGAATCATCATCGGAACATGCTTTTCTTTTAAAAGACGATAGTAACTCTTGGTTTGAACATCCACGCCTCTTTGAGCATCAATAACTAAAATAGCGCCCGAACAAATAGGAAGTTCATTGTAAATATCTTCCACAAATTCATTTAGACCGGGAAGATCAATAAAATTTATTTTGTAGTCCTTATAGGTGATAGGGACAAGAGAAGCTGAAATGCTGTATTTGTGATTAATTTCTTCGGTTGAATAGTCCGATACAGTATTTCCCTTTTCAACTTCTCCTTTCTTTTGAATAGCACCACCAACGAAAGCAAAAGCTTCCGTAAGAGTAGTTTTACCAACGCCCATACCACCAACGAGCGCAATGTTTTTAATGTGTTCTTTTAGATATTCCATAGGTACCCCTTCTTATTTAGATTTAGTCCAAATTGTTTATCGACCAATGGAAATTATAGCATAATCATAGGACCATTGCAATAAATTATATGGTTAGTATTTGAGGGCTTTTTTACGCTTTTTAAGAATATGTACTAAAAACAACGCTCCTCCTGTCGTTAAAACAGCCCCTGAAAGAGAAATCATAATGATTTCTAGAGTTGAAAGAGGAGGTATTTTTTTCGCTTCTAAATCAATAGAATATGAATTGCCAGTAACATTTATCATAAATTCTTTAGTAAAATCTTGATCATCTGTGGAGTATCTTACGATGAACACATAAGATCCAGGGATAGAAAAATTTGGTGTATAGGTATCTTTTAATACGGTAGCTTTATATCTTTTACTTCTCACAAGAACTCCAGAAGAGTAGAGAATATTTGACATATCTTTCAAATCAAGAGACACTGAACTTAAAGTTTCTATCGTATAGGCGTTGAAAACGATTACGGGTTTGATTTTATCTTCTACCGTAATTGATATGGTCTTACTAGATTTGTTTCCTGAGCTGTCTGTCGCCTCAAAAACTACTTGGTAAGTACCCAGTCTTGTCTCATGTCCTGTATAAGCATCGCTTTTAATTATAATTGTGGGATTCAAATCCAGATTGTCCGTAACTTTAATAGATTCACTCACAATGTCAGCAATCTTTTTATTGACTTGATAACTCAAAATTACTGTTGTAACATCATTAAAAACTGGGGCAGTATTATCATAAAAAGAGAGGGTAATTGTCTTAGTGGTTGTATTTCCTGAAGAATCTGAGACAGAAAGAACAACCGGGGTTGTTGAGATAGTACTCGAAGATGCAGGAAATTCTGAAGTTATTGTAAGACCAGTATTTAAGTCTCCATCATATTCATCTGATGCTGAATAAGAAGATAAAATCATTTCTTTTGTAACGGTTTGATTGACAGGACATTTATAAACTTCTTTACCGATAATCACTGGCGCGACATTATCGATAACGCTGATGAAAAAATGGCCAGATGAAGAGTTTCCCTCGCTATCAGAAACACTGCAGTTTACTTGATATTTTCCAACTATCTTTTTGGAAGCCAGGTAAGCTGATAAATCAACAGTCATGCTTGAGGATAAATCGCCCGAGTATCCATCATAAGCAGAAACCAAAGACCGCACTTCTGCTTCCGTCAATTCTCGAGGATAGGCAACAGTGAGGGTTGGTATATCACCACTTGAAAGATCAAAGATTCCATCGGCTTTGATAAACTCCTCAAAGGCCACCACATTATCGCTTAGCGCCATAATGAAATTGGGGTATCCGTCGGTAACTAGTGCTGATTTAATTCCAGATATTATAAAAGAAAAAGAGAAGGATTTGTTTAGAATCATGTACTCACAGTCATAGTAGGTTACTCCATTAACGGTATCTTCACTACATTCGTTCATGAAATCCTCGTTTCCGCGAGTGCCAAGTTCGTTGCCATCAATATCATAGAAATAAATGATAACTTGAATTGCCCCACAATACTTATCTACTTCACCCTCCATCACTTTTGGAATCTGTAGGTATAAATATTTTGTTGTATCTTTAATATAAATGGGATGAATATTTGACAGATAATCATCATATGATAGATTTGATTTATCAATCAAATTGACGCCTTTCGCGTACGAAAGACTGCTAATGGTATCAGCTTTAACACGCTCCCCTTTTACTAAAAAAGGAACGATAGCTAAAGTCAATAAAAAAAGTACTATTGTTTTTTTCATTTGTTCTCCTCATACAATAGTACTTTCCTCAATTAATTATTTTTGATTTTCTGCCTTAAACTTTTCTAGTTTTTTATCGAGGGCATTTAATAGCTCGTCAACCTTTTTATAATCGTGAACAACAATTCCTCCGGCGTTTTCATGGCCACCGCCACCAAAATCGAAACAAGTATCGTTAATTTTAATTCCGATAGAACGGACTCGGCAACGTATTTCATCGGGTTTAGCTTCATTGAATAGCACCCAAATGGGAGAGCCTTCTACTCCGGCCATCGCATTAACCATATTTGATGCATCATCATAAGCCACCTGATACTTCTCACGGTCTTCTGGCTTGATTTTAATATAGAGGACTCCATGTTCAGTCTGTTTCATAGAACTTAACACAAATCCTTTAAATCTTAATTCTTCCAGAGATACTTCGTCGAGATAATTTAAAATCTTGTTGCCGTCTAGGCCCATTTCATACATCATTCCAACCTTCATCATGGTTTCTCCTGTTACTCCAGGATATTTAAATCTTCCACTGTCGGTCACAATTCCGGTAAATAAGGCTTCTACTCCTAATTTAGATATCGATGAATGTCTTTTCGCTAAAAATAAATCAAAGATCATTTCGGCACAAGCGCATTTATCTTCGTCCACAAAGTTTATATTTGTCCCAAAAGGTTCTTTATTTGGGTGATGATCTATTTTAATTATTTCTTTAGCGCCTTGAATTCTTAAATCATTTGTACGAGAGAGGTTAGAGTTGTCGACGGAAATTACTAAAGCATCTTTGAATTCTTCATCAAGACAACTGTCACATTTCCCAAGAAAATGCAGATAACTTACGTCTTCATATAACGCTTTAACATCTTTTTTAGGATAGGTAGCTTTAATCGTTTCTCTGAGCCCAATGGCACATCCGATACAATCACCATCAGCCCTAATGTGTGAGGCAATAATAATTTTATCGTTTTCTTTAATTTTCTTCCAAATCTGATTATAGATATTCATGCTGACTTGTTGACCTCCTCATTTAGGGCTTTAATAATATTAGATATTTGGCCAAAAGAACCGATAGTGGTACCACAGGCCAGTTCATGTCCGCCACCGCCAAAGGCCTTGGCGACATTCACAACGGGAATTTCTTTGCTTCTTATTTCTACATAATATTTTGAATCATCGGTTTCAGTAAAATTGACAAACGCTTTTGTGTTGATTATTCCTGAAAGAAGATTTACTGAACCTCTTGAAGAGAAAAAAGCGTCAATACCATATTTGCTGCGTTCCTCTTTACTTACAATATTATAAGCGACGTCTCCTTCGATTATAAAAGAACTTAAAATAAAACCCTTAAATCTCTTTTGATTTTCCGTTTCTTCTTTTTGCATAATTTTATAATCAGCAATTATGTCGGCTCCAGATTCAATCAAAATTTCACACATTTTAAAGGTGTTGGCGGAAGTGCCGCTATAAAGGAAACGATTGGAATCGCCGACTATTCCAATAAAAAGCGCATTGGCTGATTGTTCCGTAATAGGAAGACCTTCAGTAAAAAGAAATTCAGTCACAAGTTCTGAGGCGCTTGAATAATTTGGTCTAATCAAGACAACGTCTCCAAAATCAGGGGTTGATTCGTGGTGATCTATAATAATCATTTTTGAAGCGCGACGAAAGTTTTCGTCTTTAAGCATCAAAAGGCTTGATTGATCCACTAAAATTACTAAAGAATTTTCATAGTCTTTTTCTGAGAGATGATCCATTTTTACATTATAAAAATTGCTATCATTGTCGTCTCCATCTAAGAGTATAGTCTTGTTTGGAAAAGCCTCTTTTAGTGCATAATAAAGTCCAAACTGTGAGCCATATGCATCATAGTCGGGGTTCATATGCCGAATTATAATAATTTTTTCAAAGGACTTAATTAATGCATATATTTGATCAAACATATTATTCCTCCTTTAAATAGGGAGTTATGATACCATAGGTTTTAAAGTTTTGTCAAACAAAACCTATTTAAAGACAAGAAAGAGGTAAGTGTTTTATTTACTTACCTCTTTATTGATTTATTCTTTCTTATATCCAGGTTTTCCAAGCATCACAAACATGTTCTTTTTATAGGCCTCAACTCCGGGTTGATTGAAAGGATTAACGCCAAGAATGTAGCCAGAAATAGCGCAAGCTTTTTCAAAAAAGTAAAAAAGATAGCCGAGGTGGTACTCGTTGTTTTCTTTAAGCGTTAATTTAATGCCAGGAACTCCTCCTTCTTCGTGTGCATCCATCGTCGCAAGAAGGGCGGTTTTATTGACTTGATTTACTGTTGTTTCAGAAAGGTAATTTAATTGATCAAGATTTTCTTTATCAAAAGGAACATCAAGGTCGGTTAAAGGGTTATCGATTAAAATTACCGTTTCAAAAAGGTTACGTCTTCCTTCTTGAATATATTGTCCCATAGAATGAAGATCAGTGGTAAAAAGACAAGAAGCCGGAAAAATACCCTTGCCATCTTTACCCTCAGATTCACCAAACAGTTGTTTCCACCATTCATGTACATAAATCATTGATGGCTCATACGATTCAAGAATCTCAATATTATAATTTTTACGATAAAGAGCGTTTCTTACTGCTGCATATTCAAGAGCGATATTAGGATCTTTTTCAAGATCTTGATAGGCGGCTCTTGCACCCGCCATCATTTTATCAATATCAAATCCTGCCGCCGCGATTGGAAGAAGTCCCACTGAGGATAGTACAGAATATCTTCCGCCCATATCATCCGGCACAACGAACATTTCGAAGTTGTTCTCCACGCCAATTTCGTGTAAAGCACCTTTTTCTTTATCGGTGATTAAAAAGAGATGTTGCTTTATTTCTTCTTTCATATACTTTTTTTGAAGAAGTTTATAAAGAAAGCGGAAAGAAAGAGAGGGTTCAGTCGTCGTTCCACTTTTAGAAATAACCACGACACTAAAGTCTTTGTTCCAAAGATATTCACGAAGTTCACTCAGATAAACCGAAGAAAGATTATTTCCCGCATAGATAACTTCAACACCCCTGATTCCAAAATAAGGAGTGAGGGCGTTTATGGCGGCGCGAGCTCCAAGATAGGATCCACCAATTCCTACCACAACCATAACTTCAGAGGTTCTTTGAATGGTCGAAGCCGCCATTTTAACACGAAGAAATTCTTCTTTATCATAGTTAATGGGATAGTCGACCCATCCCAGGAAATCGCTGCCTTCTCCCGTTTTCGAGTCTAGTTTTTTTTCAGCATTTAGCGCATCTTCTCTGGCTTTATTAATTTCATCAACGGAAAGAAATTTTAAAGCCTTACTGTCGTCTAATTGTAGTTCGTTCATTTTTTCTCCTTAATTAATTTCTATATCATTATCGTTTGCGGGGTTATCTTCTAAATCATCAACATTTACTACTTTTACCACCTCAGGTATTTCTTCTTTAAGGATTGAGGCAACACCCTCTTCAAGATCTTGGCTTAAAATCATACATCCAGCACATGCACCATACACCTTTAAAAATACGACTCCATCTTCATACTTGACCAACCGACAATCGCCACCATCTCTTTGAAGAAAAGGACGAATCTTGTCTAATACTTGAATGATTTCCATTTCGACTGATTCGTTATATTCGTTATTAGCTTCTTTTTTATCTACCTTTTCCGTCATTCTTTGTCGTCCTCGAGCACTAGATTTGAATCAAAATTAGGATTTCTTAGGACATAATACTGATGATCTAGAGCGCAATACTCATTCACATAATCAGGAATGAATTTTGCGTCTTTCTTTTGAAATCCTTTAAGACGAAGAATTCCTTGAGAATAATCTCCGACGAGGAATTCATATTTTTTTAAATAATCAACGAATCGCTTGTCAAAATCGGCGATGACAAAAGATTTATTGTCATCTTTAATGATTTCAAACAAGCCGCTTGCTGTTTCTACTTCCATAGTACACCTCATCAAGGAGCACAACAGTTTCAGCCATGCATCCTTCTTTTTTTCCAATTATACCTCTTCCTTCCATCGTTGTTGCTTTAACTGATACTGCTGAAACGTCCACATCAAGAATAGAAGCAATGATTTCTCGCATCATCGGGATATATGTATTAATTTTTGGTTCTTCAAGAATGATGGTGGAATCAACATTAATGATTTTACAAGACCTTTCATCCATCATATCTTTTACATTTCTTAAGATTACCTTAGAATCCATCCCTTCTGATTCTTCTGGTTTAAAATAGGTCCCAAGATCTCCAAGGGCGAGAGCACCAAGAATAGCCCCGGCAATCGAATGTAGAAGCACGTCGGCGTCCGATATACCATCAAGACCATTCTTGTATGGAATTAAAACACCTCCAAGAATAAATAATCTTCCTTCTTTAAAGGGATGAAAATCTATCATATTACCGATTCTCATTAAATATGACCTCCAATAATTTAATATCGTAAGATGTCGTAACTTTTATCGAAACATTATTGGTAAAAACTAATTTTACCGCTCCAGAATAAGCTTTAAAGATTCCAGAATCATCAGTAAAAGATACTCCATCTACTGATGCTTTTTTATAAGCTTCTTCAAGTTTTGCCTTATTGAAACATTGAGGAGTTATAAGAGAAGCAAGGGTATGCCTTGAAAAATAGTCTTTCACATAGCCATCTTCAATAAGACAAGTAGTATTATATACCTTCGTAGCAAGGGTGGCTCCCCCTGTTTCAGGAGCAGCTTGAAGCAGGTTAAAAACATCTTCTTTATAGATGAGAGGTCGCGCTGAATCGTGAACAATCACATAATCAGAATCGGCTAATAAAAGACCATTATGAACCGATTCGCCTCTTGTGCTTCCGCCATAAGTAAAGACTACTTTAGGACTTTTAATCAAATTGTGGAAGTAAAATTTATCTCTTGGATTAATTACTAAAATAATTTTCATACAAAGAGGGTCTGAGAGAAAATATTCTAGACTATAGAGCACAATCTCTTTTCTTCCACCAATTTTGTATAGGACTTTATTATATCCAAGATTCGCTCTTTGTCCTTCTCCAGCCGCTAAAAGAATACATTCATAGTTCATGTTTTATCTCCTTATTCTCCAAAAATAGAGAAGTTCCTTCTGGTTGATTCAATCGCCTCGTCTAGCGTTTTCCCAGCAATTTTCATCAGGTCTTGGGATGCTACATATTTGGAACCTGTTAAGTTAACTACTCCAAAGTTGGGCTTGATAATATCTTTTATTCCAGCAATCTGAATTTTGATATTATAGATAGTTGAGCCGTTAGAAACGAGAGCTTTATGAAAGTCTTCATAGCTGTCTTCATCATCAAGAATCATTACAAAACGGATGCCGGTGATTCTAAACATTCTTGAAATATTCTTAGCGTAGTTTGTCTTTAAAAACTTGATGAAGTCATTCATCATGAGGCTTCCAACTTGCCTTCCATATTTCTTGTTAATCTCTGGAATATTGGAAAGCTCAAAATATACAAAATGCAGGGGCTTATGCATATTCATAAGATTACTTAAAATTGGATACATTTGGTCTTCAACATAGAGAGAATCAATATCAAAATAGGAAGTTTCTTTAAACACTTGAAGATCGAGAGGACGGATAACGGCAATAATGCTTTTTTTGTTGCCAACATTAATAAAGTTTCCTCGCTCTTGAACCCAAAAAGTTTTTTTCTTGGTCGTAACACGATATTTTATTTCATAGGTGGCTTCTCTTTTAGATACTCTTTCTATCGCTTTTAAATAATCACTACGGTCGAGAGAATCTACAGATAAAGCGTGATCGTTTAGGGTTCTAGAAGGACTACCACTAAACAGTTCATTAGCTTTATCTGATAAGAAAACATCTTTAAAACCATTTTCATAAAATATAACTCCCTCATCAATAAGATTGATGGTGGAAAGATATCTTTCCCGCAGTTTTTCTCTTTCATCTTTAGAATCATTATAGGCCTTATCTAGTTCAAAATAATCATATTCGGTCAGATTTTTGGTTATTTTTTTAGGGATTAAGGTGAGGGCAATAAAAAGCGAATAGGCAATCATCACCACCTCATAAATCCACATATAGGGTTTTAAAATGGCCACATAGCGAAACGCCAGATACAAAGCGCCCAATAATAGACCAACTATTAGTTCTGTGATGGTTGGCTTATTTCTTGAGATAATTGCGTTTATTATCGAGAGCAATAATACCGCTCCCACTAAGACATATTCAATAATCACCGGTCTTTCTCTCCTTTAAAATAATGAGAAAGTTTTTCATATACTTCGGCTTTTGGAAAGCCAATAACACTGAAAATATCACCTTCTACATAATCGATAAAACGGCCCACAAATCCTTGAACAGCATAACCTCCTGCTTTATCATATGGTTCACTGGTTTTTGCGTATCGATAAATCTCTTCTTCCGGTATTTCTTTCATATGAACGAGGCATGAGGAGGCAAAAGATTCTTCATAGTCGCTCGCTTTTAGATAAACTCCAGTCACCACTTTGTGTTCGGAATTAGAAAGAGCCTTAATCATCTTAACGCATTCTTCTTCGTTTTGGGGCTTTCCTAATATTTCTCCATCGTTAAGAAAAACCAGAGTATCAAATCCCAAGACAAAATCATCTTGATGACTGATATAAACCGCTTCTCCTTTCATTTTAGCAAGTTTCATAACTAAATCATCGCTCGAAGTAAAAGAATCCACAAACTCAGAGACATTAGGAGAAATTACTTCAAATTCAAACCCGAGTTGTTTCATAATATCTATTCTTCTTTTAGATGAGGACGCTAAGATAATTTTCATAAAGTTCACCTTATTTATTATAGACCAAAAGCGCAGTTTTATATGGTTATATTATGAATTATGGTAAAATAATACATAGAGGAAAAACGTGGACAGTCTAGTTAAGGATATAGAATTAGATCATATTTTATCGAAGAGTGAATATGTCGTGGTAGGCGTATCTACTGGAATCGACTCGATGAGCCTTTTTTACTATTTAAATCATGAGGGCTATAAGGTCGTGGTCGCTCACGTCAATCATAAAAGGCGGCTTCAATCCGAGGATGAATATGTATTTTTAGAAGGTCTTTGTGCGAGGCTAGGCGTTCCTTTTGAAGGTTATGAACTTACAAAGCCCATCGAAGGAAATTTTCAAGAAACCGCAAGAAATGAGCGTTATGCCTTTTTTAAACGGGTGGCTGATAAATATCATACTACTAAAATAGCAGTGGCTCATCAGTTAGATGATGAGGCGGAGACGGT
>Ga0172378_10005156_pt1 | contig 12191 bp, 10 predicted proteins | sample GrowelOW332metaG_FD_119755 | JGI IMG/M metagenome (GOLD analysis project Ga0172378, IMG submission 119755) | Groundwater microbial communities from an aquifer near a municipal landfill in Southern Ontario, Canada - Pumphouse #3_1 metaG | ecosystem: Environmental > Aquatic > Deep subsurface >...
CCTCTTGTTTGTTTTTGTTTAGTAACTATAACAATACAGAAGGGAGCCTTTTTTTTCAATCAAAGCAATAAACCTTTTTGCTTATACCTGTTTTCAATCCCACAAAAAAAGGGATTGACCCATAAAAACAACTATTTTTACATTATTTCCTTCATTTTCCAACTATTAGTTGCGAATAGAGCCAAAAATGTTTATAATCTGAAAGATTGTTACTCTTTTTTTTAAAGTAAGTGAGTGAAAGAAATATAAAGTAGCAGAAAGGTTGTTGCATGGAAGAGTTTAATATAGTATTTACTTTTGACGGATATTCTTGTTATGGACATGATTCACTTGTCAAAGAGTTTAATGAGAATCCCATTGGAAGCTTATTTGAATATCTCAAGAAGGAACAGAAAAGAGATAATGTTGGTTTAAATTATTTACTTTTGATCATTAAAACCTTTTTAACTGAGAGTAGTAAATGCAGTGAACTTTCTTTGGATAGAAATTTTCCTATTCCTTTGACTGATAGTATCATGAAACAGTTGCTCAGTTCGATTCCGCTCTGTGAAGGTGATAGTTTTATCGATGAGTCTTGGTTACGCAATGAATGGAATGCTACCAATGAATGGTTACACACTTCTCTCAATCAATACAAAGGTTCTGTAGAATCATTTCTTTTTCTTTATTCTCCTTCACTCAATGTCTATGGGAGAACCTATTTTCATTTAGTAGAAACGAAGGAAGAATTTTATCCATTTGCTTTTTTGACAAGTTATGCGACAAAAGTGAATGGTAGTGTTAAACATATGCCTTTATCTTACGCACTGAAAGAGTATAACAATGATCAAAAGCAAATTTTACACTTGTTAACGACGATTATGAAAGCCAGTAAAAGGTCTCCTTTTATCAGTAATCTTATTGAAAAAGGTGAATTGTTTAATCCAACCTATTTGAGTGTTGAAGAAGCCTATGAACTACTTAAACTGGTTCCCTATTTCGAAGAGTGTGGCATCGGCATAAGATTTCCCTCTTGGTGGACGCAAAAGCATAAGGTTTACTCATCGCTCTCAACAAAAAATGCAGATATGGGAATCCTCGGACTCGAAGGACTAATACACGTAGAACTTGATTTTGTTTTGGATGGTGTTTCTCTCACCAAAGAAGAAATAGAGGCACTTTTAAAGCTCGATGATGGGTTGAGACAATTTAAAGGGAATTGGATAGAAATAGACCATCAGTATCTTGAAAAAATGCTGGAACAATTTAATGCCTACAAAGAAGAGTTTGGAGGAGGACTTACTTTCAAAGAGTTCTTAAAGTTGCAAAGAGAAGAAGCTCGTGGCAGTGAAGAATTGGATGGCTTAGTCTTAGAAATGGGAGATTTTATTACCTCTTTCAAAGAACATACGCTCTTTGAAAAAAGAAAAGTACCACTTCCTGCAACCTTTAAAGGAGCCTTACGACCGTATCAAAGAGCAGGTACCGATTGGCTCTATAATATGATCTCAAATGGTTTTGGTTGTTGCTTAGCCGATGATATGGGATTGGGCAAAACTATACAAATTCTTGCGATGTTGACCAGTATGTTTGAAAAAAATCTGCTCACCAATGTCTTACTTGCTGTTCCTTCTTCGCTCATGGGGAACTGGCAGAATGAAATTGAAAAGTTTGCACCGACACTTCCCTTTACGCTATTAAATCAAAGTGAAGCAAAGATGCAAAAACTCAATTTACAAGAGCAAGGTTTATTCATTACAACCTATAAGCGTGCATCGAATAGAGCATGCATTCAAACTACCCAGTGGGATCTTGTCATACTCGATGAATCTCAGGCGATAAAAAATCCTGGAACAAAACAGTCAAAATCTATTAAGGCGCTCACGACCAGAGGAAGAATTGCTATGACTGGTACTCCTGTGGAAAATTCGCTTACCGATTTATGGTCGCTCTTTGATTTTATCAACCCCGGCCTTCTCGGAACAAAGAGAGAGTTTGATAGTGCTGCTAAGCAGATGATGGCGAACGATAATGGATATCAAGCGCTGAGAAATGTCATAGATCCTTTTATCTTGAGACGCTTGAAGACGGATAAAACGGTGATTAAAGATCTTCCTGAAAAAATTGAAACAGATATTCCTGTTGCTTTATCATCGACTCAGATAGTGCTCTACAAGAAATTGGTAAAGAGTATGGAAGAAACGATGGAACAGAAGGAAGGAATCGAGAGAAAAGGTCTTGTTTTAAGCTTAATCCTCAAGAGTAAGCAGATCTGTAACCATCCAAGCCTCTATTTGGGAATGGGAGATTATAGGGAAAAAGACAGTGGAAAATTCCTTGCTCTCAAACAAATTGTATCTACCATTCGTGCAAAACATGAAAGGATGCTGGTTTTTACCCAGTACCGTTCTATGATTGCGCCACTTGAAAGTTATTTGGAAAATCTATTTGGCTATAAGGGGTTAACGATTGATGGAAGCGTTGGTGCAAAACAAAGAACAGAAAGAGTGAATTTATTTAATGGTAAAGAATATATTCCCTTTATGGTTATTACCATTAAAGCAGGAGGTACGGGATTAAATCTTACGAGCGCAAATCATGTGGTGCATTTTGACCGATGGTGGAACCCTGCAGTGGAAGATCAAGCAACTGACCGCGTCTTTAGAATTGGTCAAAAAAAGACGGTTAACGTCTATAAATTTACCTGTATTGGTACGATTGAAGATAAGATTAATACGCTTATTATGAGTAAGAAAGCGTTGTCTGATAGTCTTATTACAGATGAAAAATCTACGGTTTCTTGGATTCTTAATAATGATGATTCTGCGATGAAGAAGCTATTTGAATATTCAGTAAAGTAAGGAGCGTGTATGTCATTTTATCATTTTCCCCAATATGCACAAATGAGCATGGATGAATTGAGAGCAAAGAGCCGCTCCAGTGCTAAAAAAGGCTATGATCCTGTCGTTATAGAGGGGAGGAAAATAGCGGTAACTTGGTGGGGTATCGGTTGGTGCCAAAATCTTGAAAGTTATGCAGATTATGAGAGTAGGCTTCCTCGTGGTTCTCGTTATGTGAGGTCTGGTTCAGTCATTGATCTCAAAATAACCGAGGGGCACATTACCGGTAAAGTGCAGGGGAGTAGTCGAACTCCCTATCGAGTTACCATTGATATTGCTCCTCTTTCCCCTGACAAATGGGAGAATATATTGGTGCGTTGTGGTAATAGTATCGAGTCCCTTGATAGTTTGCTTAGTGGAGAATTTCCTAAAGAATTTGAAGCACTTTTTACCAATCCTCAATATGGTTTGTTTCCCACACCTCGCGAGATAGACATCGATTGTAATTGTCCTGATTGGGCCAATTTGTGTAAACATGCTGCAGCGGTGCTCTATGGAGTTGGACACCGTTTAGATAAAAATCCTCTCCTTTTCTTTTTATTGCGTGGTATTGATTTTAATCAATTACTTCAAAAAACAATTGAAGAGAAGACCAATCTTATGTTTAAAAATATTGGAGTGAAAAGTAAACGTACTATTGATGAAAAAAAGGCCAAAAAATTATTTGGCTTTTAATCAATTTTTAACCAATCTGTGTGAGATGTGCTAGTCCATGTGGAAAACTTCTTGCAATTGGATTGAAACAGGAGATTCATCTAGGTTGGTATCCATCAAGTCTTTCATTGAATGCCACCATCGTTTGATAACTTCTTCGTTCCCTAAATCTTGGGAACCACTGTTTCCTTCAATCTTTTGGAAGGCGAAGAGATAATGAGTCTCTTTATCCAGATAGATGGAATAGTCAGTGACACCACTTTTGCTCAATAATGCCTTTACTTCGGGCCAAATTTCTTTGTGCCGTCTTTCGTATTCTGCTTCACAGCCTTCTTTTACTTTCATTCTAAATGCTTGGCGTTCCATTGCTCCTCCCTTGAGATTTGTTGTTCCTGTTTTGTTTGTGGTATCTGTTACCCAACCTATTCTTTTTGAAGAACTAAGAGAATGTGAAGAAGCACTTGCTCTTCTTCACATTTCTTCTTTCAAGAGGAGATAGAACTGAATTATCAGTATCGGATTTCCCCTTGATAAGGTTCTTTTGAGGAATAATGCAAAACGATATTATTTGCTTGTGCGGTTGAGGGAACGTGGGCTGTTCCCTCAAGCTCTTATTTTCTCTTTGCCATAATTTCTTTTTCCCAATCCATGACACGCTTTACCATTTCATCATCATTTGGTGCCCCTGTCTTTTTGCAGTATTCAGCCCAAATGGTGCCAAAAGGTAAGGTGTTTTGTCTTTCAAGAAGTGCCATTGTTTCAAAACCTCTTCCATCTTCTTCCATTTCTTTGAGCATGTTGATTGGTTCAAGAAGGGCAAAAAGTAGTGCTTTTCTGAACGCACGGGTGCCAACAGCCCAAGCGCCTAATCGATTGATTGAAGAATCAAAGAAATCTAATCCAATGTGAACTTGTTCAAGTTTGCCGCTTCTTACCAGTTCTTCAGCTACTCGTTTTACATCATCATTGTACAGCACAACATGATCACTATCCCAATGAAGAGGGCGGGAGATATGTAAAAGCATTTCATCTTGGAATAATAGAATTGATGAAATCTTATCTGATACATCTTCTCCTAAATTAAAATGTCCCATATCGATGCAGAGCATCACATTATTGTGAGCTGCATAGTTCATGTAGAACTCATGGCTTCCTGCGACAAACGCTTCGGACCCAATACCAAATAATTTTGTTTCAACCGCATCTTTCATGTGGGTCGGTGGGTATTTGATTTTAAAACATTCATCAAGTGAATCTTTTAAGATTCTGCGATAGCCTATTTTATCAACAGTGAGGTTTTTGGCTCCATCAGGAATCCAGGTGTCAAGGATACAAGGGCTATTGAGCTTTTCTCCAATATAATTGGCAATTTTACGACATCTTTTTTCATGTTCAATCCAAAAATCTCTGATTTCCTTATTTTTACTTGCAAGGGTATATCCATCATTAGCTAAGGGATGAGAGAAAAAGGTTCCATTGAAATCAATACCAATGCCTAATTTTTTAGCCCATTCAATCCAACCATCGTAATGACTTGGTTTGATTTTATTCCTTTCAACGAAGGTTGTGCCAAATTCACCATAGCTTGCATGCAGGTTGAGTCTATGAGCTCCTCCATCAAGAGCGAGGGCTTTTTCTAAGTCAGCCTTTAATTCTGGTATTGATGTCGCTTTTCCTGGAAAATGTCCGGTTGTTTGAATACCCCCGCCATTGAGGTTTGCATGAGGTTTTTCAAATCCACCAACATCATCGCCTTGCCAGCAATGGATAGAGAGGGCAATTTTACTCAATCGATCGATAATACTATCGGTATCAATACCATAGGCTGCATATGCTTCTTTTGCGTTTTCATATTTCATCAAATTTCTTGTCTCCTTTTCTCTGAGTCTCTTTATTATGGGTGAAAACCATCAAGAATCACCGGAATAATCTTTCATTTTATAGGATGATTTTCTCAAAAATACAGAAAGTTTTATTTTCTTTTGGGTTTTGAAAGAGAGAGACGTAAAAATCTTCATAATGCGTGTGCTTAAATTCATTGAAATGGATTAATGGGATGTGAACTGCACCTATGAGAAGTGTTGAATGATAATTATTTCTTTTGCAGAAAGGTTTTTATACTTTTTTATCTATGCTTATCCGTTTTTTTCTTTGTGTTCGTTATTTGGCCTAAGAGAAGTCTGTAAGGAGTGGTAAGAGAGGAGAAATGAATGCTCGTTGTGTGAGTGTTTTGTGAACAACTCGCTCATTTGTTCTTGACAGTTCTTCTAATGTATAGGATGATTTCACCAATGAATGATACCATATTAACTTTCAGCAGTATTTTTTATAATGCAAATCAAAATGTCAAGATTCTTAAAAGAGAACCAGAGCTTGTGTATCCACTCCATGGACACGATTTTTATGAACTGGTTATTGTTGTTTCAGGACAGGGAATTCATTTTACCGAATCGGAAGAAGTAGCGTTAAGTCCTGGTTCGCTTTTTTTAATTCCCATTGGAATGAAACATGGCTATAAAAAAGTGCAGGACCTTGTCCTGTACAATATTATGATACGAAAGGAACTTTTCGATCTTTCGATTTATCAAGATCTCACGAAGATGCCAGGGTTTGTGAAACTTTTTCGACCGGATAAAGGGGTTATTGTCTATCGGCTCACTCCTGTTGAAGCTTCTTCGTTTATTGCATTGGTCCAGATTATTAAAAAAGAGAATAATCAGCATGGAGGAGCATTGAGAGGTTCTCAAGCGCTTTCATTTGCAACAACGTTGACTCTTTTAGTGAATATTTGTCGGATTATTCAGCGAGTTCCTCTTGAAGAGTCTTCTGTAAAATTAAGAATGAGCACGGTCTTTACCTATTTAGATGATAACTTATCGAGAAATGTGAGCACGGAAGAGTTGATGGAAGTTGCCAATATGAGTTGTAGTACCCTCAATAGATATTTTAAGAGGGTAACGGGTTTATCTCCTATTGAATATCATCTGCAAAAACGCATAAGCAATGCTTGTGAATTGATTCATCTCACGGGAAAATCAATTGAACAAATAGCAGAGCTCAGCGGTTTTTCAGATGCAAGTTATTTTTCCCGTCAGTTCAAGAAGGTGATGAAAATGAGTCCTTCTGTGTATCGTGACAGTTGGAAAACGTGGGGATTGAATCAATCTACGAAAGAAAATCCTCGTTGAGTTTCACGTTGAAAGCTTTTGCAATATCTCTGAGGTTTTCATCGGTAATGGTCTGTTTTACCGTATGTGTCATGGACATGACTTTGACATAAATTTCGGCTGATTTCTCAATGGTATGCATCAGACCAAAGGTAATATCTAAGGTTGGACCTGCACAGAAGAGGCCATGATGAGCCCAGACGATTGCATCAAACTGTTTCATTAAAGTACTTGATGCTTTTGCTATATCAGCACAGCCTGGAACCATCCATGGTACCACTCCAACACCGTTAGGAAACACGACAGGGCATTCAGTTGCGCTTTGCCAGAGTGCTCGTGTGATATCTTTATTGGTTAATGGTAGGGTATAGGTGAGCGCAATGAGATTTGCCGGATGTGCATGGTAAATAACTCTGTAGGTACCGTTTGTTGCGGCTTTTTTGACACTGTGGTTGAGAAAATGGCTTGGAAATTCGCTCGTTGGTACGGCGCCGTTGGTCAAGCCCCACACAATTCTGTAGCAATCTCCTTCTTCGTTTATTTCAACGATTCCCATACTTGCTGCGGTATCCAGGATGACATTTCTAAAAAACTTACCACTTCCTGTGGTTATGAAATATTCACCTTTTAAATTGTCAGCCTGTACTCCGATAGAAACCCATGGTCGTGGTGTTGTATCGAAGAAAGGTTGTACTTCTGCAACTTCTTCTTGTGTCATTCTATAGGTGAGATTTCCACCATTCCTTTCGTGCCAGCCTTGAAGCCAACCATCATTACATGTTCGTACATACTCTTTCATAATTTTCACATCTAAAATACTTTTCATTCTTATTCTCCTTGAGGCAGAAATGTTTTAATTTCAAAACTATCTCGTATTATTTTTCTTGCAGTGGTCAGATTTTCAATCTCGTTCGCTGCAAGTAACTGTACAATACAATTGCCGAGTGCGGTTCCTTCTGTAGGTCCTGCGTATACAGGAAGTCCTGTGGCATCGCTGGTCATTTGGTTGAGCAAGGTGTCAACGGAACCTCCCCCCACAATATTGATTGATTGATAGTGCTTTCCTGTGATGGTTTGTAACTGGTCAATTGCTTTTTGATAATCATGGGCAAGAGAGCGATAGACGGTTAACATCACTTCCCCTTTGGTGTGGGGAACGATTAGATTGTGGTCGCGACAATATTCTTTAATGGCCGTTACCATACTTTTGGGTGAGAGAAACTGGGTATCATTGACATCAATAATTGTCGTGTTTTTAGGATCTGCTTGACGTGCAAGCATTTCAAGTTTTTGGTAACTATCGATACTTCCCCAATTTTTTTTACAGGATTGAATCATCCAGAGACCCATAATATTTTTCAGGTAGCGAATGGTATGATTGTATCCTCCTTCATTGGTAAAAGAGGCTTCTCTACTGAGCTGTGAGGTAATGGGCTGTGTATTTTCAACTCCGAGAAGACTCCATGTTCCACTTGAAATGGAGAGGGAATCTGTTCCCTTTGCAGGGATAGAGATGAAGGCGCTTGCGGTATCATGAGATGCTGCGGTTATGACATTTGCTTGGTAGCCAATTTCTTGGGCTATTTCTTCTTTCAATGGTCCAATTGTTGTCCCTGGCTGTGTGAGATTTTTTGCAAAGAGACTTCTCTTTATTGAAAGCTTTTCTATGACGGTGTCATCCCAGTTCCTTGTTTTAAGATTGACGAGGTTTGTGGTTGAGGCATTGGTATACTCGTTTGTGATAATCCCCGTTAAAGCCCAGTTAAAATAATCTGGCATCAGAAGAAGATGTGCTGCTTTTTCTAAAGAGTCAGGATGCTGATCCTGCAAGGCCATCAATTGATATATGGTATTAAATGGTTGTTCTTGTATTCCTGTACGCTGATAAAGTGCATCCTTACTGATTATCTTGGTAAGGCGTGATGGATAGGGCTCAGTTCGTGTATCTCGGTAACTGATGCAATTCCCTATAGGTTGTTCTGTTGAATCGAGCAGGACAAAATCGACACCCCAAGTATCTATGGCTATGGTCTCCGGTATTTTATTGAGATCCTTTGCCTTTTTTAATCCGGAAATGATGTGCGAACATAAAAGAGAGGGATTCCAACAGAGGTTTCCATCCTTTTCTTCTGCACCATTGGCAAAACGGTATATTTCTTCAGTGATAATGATTCCGTTTTGAATGGTGCAAAGTATGTGTCTTCCACTCGATGCTCCAATATCTATTGAAAGATAGTAGTGACTCATATTACTCCTCCTGTGTTCTCTATGATAGGGTATCACGAGGGAATGAGGAGGAGTGAAATTACCAATCTCTAGTATCATTTTGGCAAAAGAGCAGTTTGCATGATAAAAAACTACTATGCTTATAGGGGCAAGCATAGTAGTAAACAGGTTTATTCTCTCTTTGAAGGGATAAACTAAATAAGAGTTTCGTATACCTTTGTAATATCCTCGATTGAACAATCTCGTGGGTTACCAGGTCTACATGCATCTTTAAATGCACTTTCTGCTAAGAATTTGATGTCCTTTTCTTTGACAACACCCTTGAGGTCTTGAGGAATACCAACATCGATTGAGAGTTGTTTTACTGCATTAATTGCTGCATCTCTGTATTCTTCTTGACTCATGCTATCGACATTTTTCACGCCCATTGCACGTGCAATTTCTCGATATTTTTCACCGGTATAATCTCTGTTAAATTCCATGATAGGTGCTAAAAGAATAGCGCAAGCAATCCCATGAGGTGTATCATAAAAAGCACTGAGAGGGTGAGCCATACTATGGTCAACACCGAGACCTACATTAGAAAATCCCATTCCAGCAATATACTGGCCTAGTGCCATTTGTTCTCTTCCCTCTGGCTCATTATTGACTGCAGATTTGAGTGATCTGCTAATAATTTCGATTGCTTTGATATGGAACATATCAGAGAGTTCCCAAGCTCCTTTTGTAATATATCCTTCAATTGCATGGGTTAAAGCATCCATACCCGTTGCAGCGGTAAGGCCTTTTGGCATGCTACTCATCATATCAGGATCTACGACGGCAACGACTGGAATATCTTTTGCATCGGTACAAACAAATTTTCTTTGTAATTGTGGATCGGTAATAACATAGTTGATCGTTACTTCAGCTGCGGTTCCCGCAGTTGTTGGTACGGCAATAATTGATACTGCTTTGTGTTTTGTTGGAGACATACCTTCAAGTGATTTTACATCAGCATTTTCTGGGTTGTTGACAATAATACCAATAGCTTTTGCGGTATCCATTGAAGAACCACCACCAATTGCTACAATACAATCTGCTTTATTATCAATGAATTGTTGTACGCCTGTTTGGACATTTTCAATTGTTGGGTTTGGTTTTACATTTGAGTACAAGAAATAATCAATATCTGCTTTTTCCAGTAAATCGATGACTTTTGTTGCAACTTTGAACTTGATAAGACTTGGATCAGTACAAACAAATACTTTTTGAAAGCCCCGTTCCTTAATTTCTTCAGGAATGACTTCAATAGCTCCTGCACCATGATACGATATTTCATTTAAAACGAATTTTTTAACCATATGTTTCCTCCGATTGGTTTCAATCTTATTACTCTATTCTTTTGTCCAAATCACCGATAAATCAAGTTACAATTATATAAAATTGTCACTCGATGTGAAAAATAATGGTCATTTTTTTTGGTGTTACTGAAAATATGAGGCTTACAAGTACTTGTTGTAATAACAAATAATCAGATTTTTGCCCTTTGTTGCTCTCTCAATATTTTTTTATTTGATTTCTTTATTTGTTTGTACTAGTCTAGAGAGGTAGAGAGAGGTCTAAATGGATACCAAATTAGCGTTTGCACTTGCAATAAAAGAATTAATGAAAACCAAGAGTTTAGATCGTATATCTGTTTCCTCAATTTGTCAGGGATGCCATCTTACCCGTCAAACTTTTTATAGAAATTTTAAAGATAAATATGATTTAGTGAATTGGTATTTTCAGCAATTGTGTGACAAGAGTTTTCTCTTGATGGGTGTATCGTTGACGTTAAAAGAAGCGCTCTATGAAAAATTTACCTTCATTGAGAAAGAAAAAGTTTTCTTTTCCCAAGCCTTCAAAAGTGATGACTGTAATAACATCAATAATTATGATTTTAAGATGATTTTTCAATTTTATGAAAATGCAATTGTACAGCAGACAAAACATCCCCTTACAGAAGAGCTATCTTTTATCCTTGAAATGTACTGCAAAGCCTCTATTGAAATGACGGCAAAATGGGCTACAGGATATGTAAATCTTTCAAAAGAAAGAATGGTTGAATTACTCATTTTAGCACTTCCTGAAGATTTGAAGAAATATTTGATACAATTAAACAAAATACAGAATTGATAAGGTTATCTGCTTAAAACTTTTTAATCTTGAATAAAGCAAACTATTGTTTAGTTTGTATTTTTTTGACTTTTTTTATCAGTTTCGAATGCCTTATTGCCAGGAATATGTTGCAATATTTATTGCATAAGTTGCCTCTAAACGAATTGGTGAATTTAACTTCAGTTCTAACAAACAATGAAAAGAAAGATGTTTTGAGGAGTACTATTTGATAATAAAGATTATGAATTGTGTTCTAATTTTACAAAAGACATAAGTTATGTATATATAAATCACCTAAATAGGTTGTTTATGATGATAAAATAAATAATATGGCATATTTTATAAAAGAATTGACATAAGTTACAATACAGATTACCCTATAGATGTTAATAAGTAAAAGAAGACTTATGACAAAAGGAGTAAAGAGTGAAAAAAATAAATATGCTATTTATTATAAGCTGTATTGTTATCTCATCAATCTTTGCTTCTGTCGAAAATGCACTCTTAACAATTAATGGCGCTATTACCGAAAGATTTTTAACAACAGCTGTGAGTTATTACAATGAAGAAACTGCTGTTTGGGATGATTTAAGTACCTATACAGATGTGAATAGCTATGCTATTCAAGCTTCAAATTCTCTCACTCAAGCTGGGCACACCAATGATTTTAGAATTACCTATTCAAGTAATAAAGAAGTTTCGACGCTGATGACGGTGAATGTAACTCCTTCTTCTTTCTATAGAAGTAATGGAACCGTTGAAAATGATTCAATTCATTTGACTCCCTATGTGATTTCACGAGAAGGGATGCATTTTTCAAATAAAAATGGCGTCTTCATTGGCTCGACGACGTTAACAGAAGGAAATCATTTTGATGATGTAGCAACTCAGTTTTACCTTGCTTGGAATGGCAATGCGAATCTTCCTTCTGGTGATTATGTAAGTGATATTAAAATCAGTTATACTGCAGAATAATAATGACATGAATTTTTTAGTTTTATTTCGGGTCAATCCCTTTTTTTGTGGGATTGAAAACAGGTATAAGCAAAAAGGTTTATTGCTTTGATTGAAAAAAAAGGCTCCCTTCTGTATTGTTATAGTTACTACACAAAAACAAACAAGAGGA
>Ga0172378_10005160_pt1 | contig 12187 bp, 10 predicted proteins | sample GrowelOW332metaG_FD_119755 | JGI IMG/M metagenome (GOLD analysis project Ga0172378, IMG submission 119755) | Groundwater microbial communities from an aquifer near a municipal landfill in Southern Ontario, Canada - Pumphouse #3_1 metaG | ecosystem: Environmental > Aquatic > Deep subsurface >...
AATCCTACAATGAACTTCATCAGCGCCAAGGCAACTGGCAAGGGCTCCTCTATCCTCTTGGAAGCTGAGAGCTTCAAGGCAAGCATGACTACAAGCCAGGCTCCAGAGCTCAAGGATGCTGAGGTTGTCATCGGCATAAGGCCAGAGTATGTCTGCATAAGCGACGAGCCCACAGGCAAGGCTCATGCTGTCATCTACTCCAATATGCCCTCTGGCATGGAGACGACCATAAGGCTCCAGCTGGGAAAGACCATGCTTACCTCTGTCATATTCAGAGGCGTGGACTACCCAGTGGACAAGAAGGTCGGCTTCAGCTTCATAGGAAGCGACATCCTTCTATTCGACAAGAAGAGCGAAAGGATGATAGCCTCAGGAAGCTTGCAGCTGATCTAGAGAGACAAAGGGCGCCTTGATAAGCGCCCTTTGCTATCCAGTGTCATCCCCAGACCTTCTCAAAGCTCTCGCATACTATGAGGGTGTCATCATCGCAGTGTCCTAGCCAAGCCTGGAACACCTGCCTGTGAACCTTTCTCCAGCTTTCCAGGGACCTGTCCCCTTCTCCTTCCTTGTAGGCATGCTCAGCGCTGACATCCTTGAAGGGCCTTATGGCCACATCAAGGGTCCGGATGATGCAGACAGCCTGGTCCTTGGAATCCAGGATGACGCTGTAGTCACCCTTCTTGGGAAGGCTTTCTCCTTCCTTGTAATCCTCCAAGGCCGATGCAGTGGCTGTCTTGATTCCCAGTCTTGTAAGCTCAGCAAGCTTGTCAGGTACGCTCCCGTAGGCCCATGCCTGCCAATCAGCCTTGATTCTTGTGGAGCTTGAGAACTCCTGGAACATCTCTTGTGCGGTCATATCGCCTCCCTAGACCATAGATGATGATCCTATACTAGCTTATATGCAAGGGCCCTGGCCAGACCATGGCTGAGCTGAGCCTGCCTTGCACTTGTGTTCAAAAGCCTGGCATGATAAAACTGGACTTGGCAGGAAGGGCTATGATACTGAAGGACATCTACAAGCATTTGAGACACGGAAGAAGCCAGGCAATGATATTCGAGTCAATTGACGGAGTCACCGTCATTCCTCTATGTGGATCGGAAAAGGATCTCTTCAGCTTCTTCAACAGCAAGCTGCCTAACATGGAAGCGCTGGATTATCTGAGGACTGCCTCAAGCAATATAAACAACATAAACAAGACCTGCAAGCTGAAGATCAAGATTGACGAAGGCCTTGATTCCAAGTCTGTCGGCCAGCGATACAGGGATTTCATTGCCTTTCAGATCCTTGGCAAGAGCCGCAAGGAGCTCAAGCTCAACATCACAGCCCTCATTCTTATCATCATCGGCTCCATGGTCCTCGGTCTCTCCTACATCTTCACTGGATACCTGAAGCTCTTTGCAGACACAGTCAACATATTCGGCTGGGTCATTGTCTGGGAGGCAGCAGACATCCTGATATTCAAGAGGCCTGACCTTATGAAGGAGATAGTATGCGACCTAAGGCTTCACGATGCTGACTGGGACTGAAAAGAAGCCCTCTGCTATGAGAAGCTCAAGAACCCGAGCCTCGCGCTCAAGCATAACCTGTTCCTTTGGGCCATGGCCTGGGGCTCTGTTGGCTGCTATCGCCACCCTTGGATCGACGAGAACCCGAGTGAAGCACTCCTCAGCTTCATAATCATCCAGATCCTGGCTTACAGGCTCCTTGTCAACATCGCATAGGTAGTAAAGGTTGTCCTGGATGAAGATCTCATGCTCTTTAGTGCCTTTTTGCTTGCGAAGCACATGGCCATAAGGCCTTATTGAAGATTCGATGACAGAAAGGCCTGCCTCCTCACGCACCTCGCGGACGATTGCAGCTTCAGCTCTCTCACCTTTGTCGATGCCTCCTCCAGGAAACTTGTAATAGTCATAGACAAGGCTGTGGACAAGGTAGATAAGCTGGCCCTTTATGATGATTGCTCTGGCTGACGGCCTTATGAAGGGCTTCCAGTCCTTCTCATAGTCTTTCTGGTCAAGTTCAAAAAGTATGCGCATGATCTGATCTCAAGCCACTATAAGACATAAAAGGGCGGCCTGGGAACCCAAGCCGCCCAATAATCTCCATTTTGCCTCTTTCAGATTGCCAATAGCCCTCTGTCTGTAGCAAACTCTTTCTTCTTGATCTCCTTGAAGATCTGGACAAGGCGCTCAACCGTAAGCTTCTTCTTCTCAGCCCCAGATACATCAAAGATTATCTGACCCTCATCCATCATGATTAGACGATTGCCGTAATCGATGGCGAACTGCATATTGTGAGTGACCATCACAGCTGTCAGGCTGTACTTCTCAATATACTTCTGCGTCAGGTTCATGACTGTGGCTGCATTTCCTGGATCCAAGGCTGCAGTATGCTCATCCAGCAGTATCATGCTTGGATTGCTGAGAACGGTCATCAGAAGCGTAAGGGCTTGCCTCTGGCCTCCGGAAAGAAGGCCGACATTGTCAGAAAGCCTGTCAGAAAGCCCTATAGGCCCCAGCAGCTCCCTGAAATATGCTCGCTTCTTGTCATTGAGGCTTATGCCCAGGCCTCTCATGCCCTTGCGGCTTGCAGTGATCAGGTTGTCCTCGACGCTCATGTTGGCAGCGGTCCCCTTCGTAGGATCCTGGAATATGCGTCCTATGGTGAAGGCTCTCTTGTATTCCGGCTGGTGGGTCACATCCTTGGAATCAAGGATTATCCTGCCGCTGGTTACAGGGTAGGTCCCGCTGATCAGATTGAAGAGAGTGCTCTTGCCGCTTCCGTTTGATCCGATTACACAGACCACCTCCCCTTGCTCGACAGTGAGGCTGATGTCCTCAAGAGCAAGCTTCTCGTTCACCGTGCCAGGGTAGAATACCTTTGTTACGTGTTCAAGCGTCAGCATTGCATCCTCCATTGGCCTTTGCGGCCACCTTGTCCATGGCTTTCCTGCGTGCGCCTCTGTCAGAGGCTCCGCTTCTTGCCTTGGCAACGGCTAGAGATAGAATGACAAGCAATCCTGTGAGAAGCTTGAAGTCGTTAGGCGTTATTCCCACCAGATAGCCGTACTTTCGCCCTCCATACATCAAGGCCTTGTAGATTATCGAGCCTAGGATGACACGGAGCGTCAGAAGGGATATGCGATTGGTTGAGAACAGGAAATCGCCTATCATGATTGCAGCCAGGCCCTGGACTACCATGCCTGTTCCAAGGTTTGCATCAGCAAAGCCCTGGTATTGGGCAAGCAATGCGCCAGAAAAGCCAATCAAGCCGTTGGAGAAGCCCAGTCCGATGACCTTGAGCGTCTCGGGATTCATGCCCTGGCTTATGACTACCTGCTCATTGCCTCCCATGGCTCCTACAGAGAGGCCAAGGTCAGTCCTGAAGAACAGGTCCACAAGGCCCTTCATCAGAAGCACTATTGCTATGGTTCCTGCAAGGGATGCCCATTCAGAGGGCAGGAAGCCTAGAATCCGGGGCACTTCAGTGTAGAACTTCTTGACTCCAAGCAGAGGGACATTCGCACCTCCAAGAATCCTGAGGTTCACAGAGTACAGCATTGTCATTACAAGGATTCCTGCCAGAAGGCCAGGGATCCTGAGCCTGCAGTGAATCAGGGCTGTCGCCATTCCGCTAAGCGCACCAGCTGCAAAGCCGAGGATCAGGGCCAGGGTTATTCCCAGCCCGCTCTTGATGCAGACTGCAGCCACAGCGGCTCCTGTTGCAAAGGAGCCGTCGCAGGTGAGATCTGCTAAATCCATGATCTTGTAGCTGATGAATATGCCTAGGGCCATGATCGAGAAGATCAGGCCATCTACGAATATTCCCTCGATCATAGCTTCCTTCCATCCTTTATGACGGCAGTGGCAGAAGCAATGATATCCTTGGGGATGGTTATGCCAAGCCTTGCTGCATTGTCAAGGTTGATCCAGGTCTCGAAGTCTGCAGCTTCTGTAAGGTACACTACGCCATAGTCAGCAGGCTTGGCGCCCTTGAGGATGGCCTCGATGATCTTTCCGGCGGCCTGTCCAAGCTTGTAGTAGTTGAAGCCCATGGCGATTGTGAAATCAAGGCTCTCGCAATTGGAGGCATCAGCTGTCATCAAGGCAACAGAGCCCTTTGTGCATACCTCGGCTATGGAGGGCAGGGCGGAAACAACGGCATTGTCTGTGGCGATGTACATGCCATCGATCCTGTCTATGATTGTCTGGGCTGCCTGGCGCACCTCAGCTGTATTGGCAACAGCTACGCTGACAGGCTTGACCCCGTACTTTTCGCAGGCCTCTACAAACATCTTGTTCAGCACAATTCCATTGGCTTCGCTTGAGGTGTAGATGTTTCCAAGGCTTTTTGCCCCAAGAATCTGGGCAAAGAGCTTCACCTGGCTTTCAACAGGTGTAAGGTCGCTGGTTCCGCAGACATTGGAGCCAGTCAGCCCTGCGGAAACTGGATCTGTGATCGCAACATAGATGACAGGCGTGTCTGAGAAGACATTGGCAAGGGCCTGTGCGACAGGAGTGCCGATCCCGATTGCGAAATCGACTTTGTCGCTCTTGAATTTCTGAGCTATAGAGCTGGAGGTGGATGCCTCGCCGTTGGCGTTCTGAAGGTCATAATAGAACGCATACTCAGAATTGGCGTTCAGATAATCCTGAATGCCCTGTTCAGACGCGTCCAAGGCGGGGTGGGCGAGTATTTTGGAGATTCCGACCTTTACGGTCCCGTCATCGGCTTCCTGGGTTCCATTAGCAAAGACCATCGTCAATGCGAACATGGCCAGGATTAATGCTGATAAGACTTTTTTCATAGTTCTTACTCCTTGCTCTTAAATTGTCCTTGAGGATAGTCTATTTTGGATTTTTTGTAAACTGTATTCAGATAAATGTATATTTTTTCATCAATTATGTATTTCTAGCTGCATAAACATTGCTTTCAGGTCTTTTAAATGCCTTTAGGCAGTAAAGAAAACAGAGGCAACTCTTCAGCAAGGTCCATAGGAGAAAAGGCAGAAAGACCGGTTGCTTGAAAAAACGAGAAGGATGGCAAATTCTGCCTATATCCTGGCTGAATCCAGGATGAAATCAGAAATGCTTCAAGATAGAAAAGAAAGCAGCCTCCAGAAGGAGGCTGCTGGTTGTCATGAATGCTGGCCTATTTAAGGTTTGCCTTGAGGCTTGCAATCTCAGAATCGGAAAGGCCGATCTGCGCAAGGTACTCAGCGGCTTCCTTGGCCAGGTCTGTGTCAAGGCTCTCAATGCCGAAGGCTGTCTTCAGCGACTTGACTATGTTGCTGTTGGCGATTGCATCGTACTTGGCTGTTCCCTTTTCAATTCCATAGTAGTTGAAATAGGTTGTCATGTAGTCTGCAATGACCTCGTCCTTCGATGCACCCATCAGGCTCTCGATGAGAGCTGAGACAAAGCCTGCCCTGTCCTTGCCCTCAGTGCAATGGACAGCATACACGCCTGGGTTGGCGATGAAGAACCTGAATCCTTCAGCAAGTCCCTTCTGGAACTCTGGAGCCTGGAAGTCGACCCCCAGATTCAGGAACACTACCTTCTGCTTGGAGTAGTAGGTATCAGCATAGCCTGCATAGGCCTCTGCGCTTGCCTTGTCATCTGAAAGGTTCATGATGACAGAGATTCCTGCCTTGGCTGCCTGAGCATCTGCATACCTGTTCCTGCCAATCTCCGGGTTGATTGGAGAGGAGGTCCTATAGATCCTGCCCTCTCCTATGCCTGTTGTGGCAATGGCCCTGAAGTTTGCAAACTGTGCATCCGTGAGGCCTGCGTAATCGGCCCTGTTGTTGGTCCTGGCAAGGTCATGAAGGATGTACTGAGCCATGTAGCCTTCCTTCTCAGCCATCTCGAACTTGATCTCAACTGGGAAGGTCACGCCTGGCTTTGCTGTCCAGAACCAGGTCTTGTCAGCGTTTGTGGTCTTTGTTGCAAGTCCGAACGCATCGGCAAAGTTGCCCATGTTGATGGCCATGGACAGATATCCTGTCGGCCTGCCCTCTTCAAGAGGAGCGATGATGGCAGCTGTTCCCTGGTCCACATAGGAGTAGGTCGGAACCACAGGAAGCGCCACTGTCTTTCCAAGGAAGCTTGCATTGACGATATCGCCTTCAGCATAGCCCAGGGCAAAGAAGTCTGCCACCTTGATGTCCATGTACACGTTGCCGTACTTGGTGAACCATACATTGGCGTCAAGTCCGCCTATTGTGATCCTTGAAGCCTGCTTGGAAGCCTCTGTGATCACTGTCATGCGGCCTTGCGGCTCTGCATACCTTTCGTCGACGACTCCGCCAAGAACCTCGGTGATGTAAGCCATGACAGCTTCATCAAGGACAATGCCGGTGTCAAACTGGTGGCTTGCGCTGGCAAAGGCATAGTAGGTGTCTCCGCCTGCTGCAACAAAGTTGTTGGTCACTACAGCATAGGTGTCATTCACATTGAAAGGCTTGCCATTGACGCTGTTTATGGTTACGCGGTTGATGGACTTCGGTCCGTAGTATGTAGATGCTGGATAGGTGGTGGCCGCCTTGTCGTAGGCCTTTGTCGTATCGACTGTGATCTCCATTCCATAGGTCTGCGGGAATCCGCCAAGGGAGATTGGGGTGCAGTAGGTCGAAGCCTCAAGAGCCTCAAGAAGCTCGCTTCCCTTGACATAGACCACAGCGATTGTATTGCCGAATGGAAGGACTGTATTCACGTTCTTCCTGGTGATGGCTCCAGCATGGATCCACGCCCTGATGCCGCCTCCGTTGGTTATGGCCACAACATGGTCGTCATCAACCTCGAAGCTGCCTTCGTTCTTGGCCAGCGTCCAGTACATTGCATCGGTGATCAAGTCACCAAGATTTGTTTCCTCTGTCCTGTTTCCAGGTTCCTTGTCTCCATTGAGCTCGACCAGGTTCTGTGCGAAAACGACTCCGTACTCGCCATTGACACGGTCCATTATCTCCTGGGCAGCCCCAGAGACCTTGGCAAGCGTGCCTACGTCGTAGACTGTTACATTCTTGCCTTCGGTATTCTTCTCAGTATGAGAGACAGGCTGGAGATAATTTTTCTCCACTGTCTTGGTGAAGTTGTCTATGACAACAACGCCAATGTTGGCAAAAGCTGTTCCAGTGGAGGCAATCGGCTGTCCTTCAGGGCCTGCGGCCATGACGGTGTGCGAGTGGCCGTCGATTATGAAGTCTATGCCTGTTGTATTGGCCCAAAGGTCCACAGAGCGGCTTGGAGCAGAGGATGAATCGACTCCAAGGTGGGAAAGGCAGACTATGATGTCAGCCTTTGATTCCAGCTCCTTCACCTGTGCCTGGACTGCCTTGTAGAGTCTTTCTTCAGAAAGGAACTCAAGCCCCTTTATGAGAGCTGGGTTGGCTTTGGTCTGGGTCTCTGGGGTCGCGACTCCTATGAAGGCAATCTTGACTCCAAGCGGCGTTGTGTAGATCCAGGATGGGGCGAGAATGGACTGTCCATTCTCAAGCACATCGCAGCACACAACATTGAACTGAGCCTGGGCCAGGCCTTCCTTCAAGGCTGCATAGCCATAGTCGAACTCATGGTTGCCCAGAGTCGCAATGTCGTAGCCGGCGGCGTTCATCATTGTCACTGCATCCATGCCCTTCGTGGTGCTCACATAGGTCGTTCCCTGGAAGAAGTCGCCTGCATCAGCGAGTATGACATCGGCGCCCTTGCTTTCGAACTCCTGGGCTAGAAATGCAATGTTTGCATATCCTGCTATGTTTCCATGGACATCGTTGGAATGAAGGATGACGGTCTTTCCGAAATATTCCTTGCCTTCTACGACAACCTCGCTTGCAGCCTGAGCAAATAGGCCTTGAGCGCAGATGAAAACTGCCAGCAGAACAATCAGCATGCTCTTAAGTAGTTTCTTCACGATAATTCCTCCTTGAATTGAATATTAAGTCCATCTTGATTATGGCCTAGCCTTTGACAGCTCCGGCGGCAACTCCCTTGATGATGTGCTTCTGGCAAATGAGGTAGAAGACTATCACCGGGATTATGGAAAGGAAGATCAAGGCCATTGTGGCCCCAAGGTCAACAGTGCCATAGCTTCCCTTAAGGTATTGTATATGAATCGGCATTGTCATGTACATTGTGCGGTCAAGCACAAGGTACGGCAATAGATAGTCATTCCAGATCCACATGATCTCAAGTATTCCTACAGAGATCAATGTCGGCTTGAGTACAGGAAGCACTATCTGGAAGAATGTCCTGACAGGTCCGCAGCCATCTATTGCAGCAGCTTCCTCCATTGCCAGTGGGACGCTCTTCACAAAGCCTGCGAACATGAACACAGCCAGCCCTGCTCCAAATCCAAGGTAGATGACTGGAATTGTCCATGGAGTGTTGAGCTTAGGGCCCCAGAAGCCAAAAAGCCTTACTGTATCAGCGGTCTTTGCCAGGGTGAACATCACCATCTGGAACGGCACAACCATGGAGAACACGCATAGGTAGTAGATGGCTCTGCAGAAAAGGCTGTCGACACGGGCAATGTACCATGCTGCCATGGAGGTGCATATCAGGATCAAGGCGCTTGACAGCACTGTGATCACGAAGCTGTACATGGCGCTCTTGAAGAAGGGGTAGTTGCCGAAGGTCATTCCAGTGACGAAGTTGGAGAATCCTGCAAAGCTCTCTCCCCTAGGCCAGCCGAAGGTATCGGTCTTGACGTAGGTGTTCAGCTTGAAGGAGTTCATTGCAACCATGAACACAGGAAGCACGTAGATGATGCAAAGGATCGAGAACAGGGCTGTCAGGATCATCTTGCGAGTCCTTTCCGGGGCCAGGCCTGGATGAGAGATCATTGCTGCACCTCCTTTCTTCTTGTTGCGAAAAGCTGGATGAGGCCGAGGGAGGCGACAAGGACAAAGAATATGACGGCCTTGGCCTGTGCGACACCTCGTGAGACAGAGTTCTGGCTGTAGAAGGTATTGTATATGTTCAGGGCAAGCATCTCAGTTGTCCTGATCTGCGATCCATCCGCGGCGAAAAGATATGGCTGGCCTGCTGTCAGGGCCAGGTTCTGGTCAAAGAGCTTGAAGCCGTTGGACAGGGACAGGAATGTGCATATGGTTATTGAAGGCATAACGTTGGGAATAGTGATGCGTATCAGGGTCTGCCATCGGCTTGCTCCGTCTATGTTGGCAGCCTCGATCATGTCAGTGGGCACTGCCTGCAGGCCCGCTATGTATATGATCATCATGTAGCCGACCTGCTGCCAGCATACAAGGATGATCAAGCCCCAGAATCCATACTCTGTCTTCATCAGGATAGAGGTGTTGTACTTGGACAGTATACCATCGAATATCATCGACCAGATGTACCCAAGCACAATTCCTCCGATGAGGTTTGGCATGAAGAATACGGTTCTGAATAGGTTGCTGCCCTTGATGCCCTGTGTCAGGAAATATGCCACAGCAAAGGCCAGTAGGTTTATGATGACCAGCGACACCACAGCAAACAGCGCAGTATACCAGAAGGCATGGACGAAGCCTGGATCTGTCAAGGCCCTGGAATAGTTTCCAAGCCCAATGAACACAGCATCGGATGTGGTCCTGAACCTGCAGAATGAAAGGTAGATTCCCCTGAAGAAGGGGTAGAGAAATCCCACGCAAAAAGCGAGAAGCATGGGACCGACAAAGAGCCAGCCCCAATGCCGTATCGGACGGCGAATCAAGGTGCTGCTCAATGATGCAGCAGAGTCGCGATGTTTCACGCAAGGCCTCCTAAAAACTAAATATACCACGAAAAGGAAATCCAATCCGTGGTACACATCAAATAAAGGTCAGGATCTAGTTGTTTGCAGCCTTGTACTGAGCAGCCCAGCCCTGGATGAAGGCGGTCTTTACAGTCTCCCAGTTGGCATCTGTCTGATTTGCATCATACTGGTTCATGGCAGACACGACTCCGGCTCTCCAGGTCTCCACGTTTGGAGTGTAGTTGAAGGCCCATGTCATGACATAGTGGCCCTTTGCGCTGTACTCGTTTGCCTGGGCAAGGAATACGTTGGCAGGAGCTGCAGCCTTCTTGTATGGGATGGCTCCAAATGTCTTGGCAAGAAGCTCGGTTCCCTTGGCGGATGTGACCATCCAGCTCATGAAATCGAGAGTGGCCTTGATGTCGGCTTCTTTAGCCCTGGCGTTGACTGCCCAGCAGTTCTCTGTTCCGCAGTTCAGTCCAGCCTTCTCCTCGCCTTCGACTCCGCAGTAGAACGGGATCATGGCAAGCTGGCTGTCCTTGAGACCATACTTTGTGGTAAGGGCATCATATTCCCAGTTTCCATTCTGGTAGAATACAGCCTGCTGCTTTCCGAACTCGGCTTCAGCATCATATCCGCCGACTGCCAGTGTGTTTGGAGCGACAGCAGCGTTGTTGATATAGAGATCCCAGAGATTCTTGAAGTTCTGAAGATAGGTTCCCTTCAAGGTAGGCGGGCACTCTGTCCAGCCATCTGCGACTGATTCGTAGTAGAGAGGGATGTTTCCAAGGTGTCCCGAGAATCTCCAGGATGAGCTGGGATCCATTCCAGATGAGGTGAAAGCATCGAAGCCGAGCTTGGAAGCCCTGGCGTGGATGTCCTCTGCGACCTTCTTGAGGGTGGCGAAGTTCTTTATGTCAGAGAGCTTGTAGCCTGCCTTGGCAAGAAGATCGGTGTTGACGATGATTCCAAAGCACTCATAGCAGTAGCCGATGGAGCAAAGCTTGCCATTGGCATCGTAGAGGTTGTAGGCATCGGTGGTGAGCTCGTTGGCGACAGCAGTTCCCTTCAGGTCATAGCAGTAGTCTCCCCAGGTGTCGACGGCAGCGGCGTTTCCAACAACAAACAACGTTGGAGCGGCTTCCTTGTCCATCTCAGCTGTGAGAGTGGTCTGATATGTTCCTGATGCGGCGGTTACTACCTTCACTGCCACGCCAGTCTCAGCTGTGTAGGCAGCTGCAAGCTCCTGGAGCACTGCATCTGACTCGGGCTTGAAGTTAAGCCAGTAGACAGAGCCGGTCTGCGCTTCAGTTACAGGCTGTGCAAAGATGGGAGCAATAGCCATCAGGACAACCAGAAGAGCAATAATTAGTTTCTTCATTTTTTTCTCCTCTTCCCACTTGGGAATAATGAATACACACTTACTATAACCCATATTTTTCAACTCGTCGATGAAAATAATATTTTCCCAGCTTATAGTTTTTTCATTCATAATAATCAGGCTCTTTCATGGCTGCTTGATAAGCAATGAAATATAACATGAGGCTTATATTGCAGATTTGCATGCTTATGATACGTTTGTTTATTAATAATAAAAGGCAGAATGCTAATATTTCAGAGCTATTTCATTCGATCAGCATTCATGCAGCTCTTTCTGATTCGATTCATTGTGCAGGCCCCTGAAAAAATGAATATGCTTCAAGGCCTGTCATTTCAGAAAGAATGAATAAGCTGGACTATGCCAGGGCCAAGCGCATTCCCAGGCTTGCAGGATGGCCTTGAAAGCACTCTTGGTCAGCAAAGAGGCAGAAGAACCTTGACGCCCTTTGACTGCAGAAGAGCATTGTCCTCATCGTTGATGCAATCTGTGACAAAGCAATCGATCTCGTTCCACTGTGCAACATTTATCAAGGAAGTGCTGTTGCTCTTGGTATGATCGGCGACAACGCACACAGTGCAGCTTGCATCTATCATCAGGCGCTTTGTTATTCTCTCATTGAGGTTTGGGCATGTAATGCCTTTCTGCACATCAAAGGATGTGCATCCCATGAACAGAATGTCTGCATTGATTGATCGTAGGACCTCAGCTGAAAACTCGCCAACGCTTGCCTGAACGCTTCGCCTGAAGCTTCCTCCGATGATAAGAAGCTCTATGCCCTCATCCCTGGAAAGCTCCTGCATCACAGGAAGGCTGTTTGTAAGAACCGTGATATTCTTGCCATGAAGCATCCTTGCGAGAATCGCCATTGTGCTTCCGCTATCAATGATCACTGTATCTCCATCCTTGACCATGGCAGCTGCCTGCCTGGCCAAGTCTGTCTTGACCTCGGAGTTCTCCTTGATGGTCTGGGTGAAGTCGCGGGCAGTCTCAGCATATTCTGCTGGAACAGCCCCGCCATGAGTGCGTATCAGCTTTCCAAGCTGGGCAAGGACCTGCAGATCAGACCTTATGGT
>Ga0172378_10005161_pt1 | contig 12187 bp, 16 predicted proteins | sample GrowelOW332metaG_FD_119755 | JGI IMG/M metagenome (GOLD analysis project Ga0172378, IMG submission 119755) | Groundwater microbial communities from an aquifer near a municipal landfill in Southern Ontario, Canada - Pumphouse #3_1 metaG | ecosystem: Environmental > Aquatic > Deep subsurface >...
TGTTAAAAAATCTGGCTCCTCAAAAGTGGATGAATACCTCGGACAAATGTATTTTAATGGATATAGTTATCATGTTAACTATGATTTGGCTTTTGATTTACTTACCAATTGTGCAACCATAAATGATGCTCAATCATTTTATTGTCTTGGACTCTTATATAAAGCAAAAATTGAAAAAGTTAAAGCAAAGGAATTTTTAGAAAAATCAGTTAAGCTTGGATCCACCGATGGAAAAGTCGCTCTTGCGGAAATTTATCTTGAAGAGGGAGCTTACCAAAACGCTCTTAAATTGCTTAACGAAGCAAAGTTACAAAACTGTCCACGATCCTACTCCATCATTGGAGACATGTATCATGAAGGACTTGGCTTATCCACTGATTTTAAAAAAGCTGTCTCATTTTATATTCGTTCTATTGAATTAGGGGACTCACATGGTCAATTTGTCTATGGAAAGATGCTTTTCTTCGGGGAAGAGAAACTTTTAGACCAACGTCAAGGCGCATTATATTTAGCACATGAAGCAGATTCAGGGAACATGAAACTGCAAATGATACTCGGAAAATACTATTACGATCATGCTGACCACTCCCTTGCTTTCCACTTCTTTAATCAAGCTGCTAAAAACGGCAATGCTGAAGCAATGTATTTTTGTTCATTATGTTTAGATAATTTTGGTGAATCAGAGCGCTTCTTAAGACAAGCTGCCGAAAAGGAACATGTTGATGCAATGAACGAATGGGGAAGAAGATGTTATGTTTATGAAGACTATGATTCCGCCATTCATTGGCTTAAAGCAGCTGCGGAAAAAGGCAGTTCAAAAGCCTCGTATAATTTAGCTCTGTGCTATTTGATTGAAGATAAGAAAAAAGGTCGGACAATAGATTATACCGAAGCAAGATGCTGTCTTGTTGATGCCATAGCCGCTGGCGAACCGGGAGCTCAGAAACTTCTCGACGAAATTGATTTGTATGATTACCCTGAGAAAAAATATCGAGGACCATTTGGCAATAATGATGGTCATTGATCTGATAAAACAACCATCTCGGTATCGACAAGCTATTCCTCATTCTGGAACAAGAACTTCCTAATTTTTGATTTTATTATGCAGCCAGCGGAATTTTTTTCTTTGTATTTATTTTTTTAGTAATGGTAAAATATAAAAAATGAGAACAAATCCACTTCACTACATTTTTTTGGCTCTTCCTTTTGTTGTAAGCCTTGTAATTGGAATCATTGGAATTATTACTGAATATAACAATCCCGAGACTTTTTGCGTGGCTTTCGCTTTTATTGGAGTCGCTTGTTTATATCCTTTTATTCTCGCTAAAATACCCGATTACAATTCAGAAAAAACAAAGGTATTTGTTGTCTTGATGATTGTTCTCTCATTAGTGTTAATTGCTATTGTCACAACTCTATTTTTTGTTTTTCCTAATAGTTATCTCGATTATGCGGAACTGTATCAAAAAGATTTTCCAAGGTTGATGATTCCTCCCTTGCTGTATTTTGGTGCCATTATCGGAGAAATTGTTTTCGTTCTCTTTGCTAAAGCAAAGGAATGGAATATGGTTGTTTACTATTTTGGAGTTTACTTATCATTTTGTATTGGGGCAATTTTAGGCGTTATTTCGATTCCAATCATTTTATTCTATTTGCTTATCAAATTCATTGTCATTGCCAGCGCGGTGGGGTCTTCTGGTGGATCATCAAGTTCAAGCGAAACCAAAACAACTTATGAAATTGATGGGAAAGATGCTACCGATATCGGTGGTGGCGAGTTCCGCGATAGTTCTGGAGATGTTTGGTACCAAAAATACGGAGACAGTGATCATGTTTATCGAGATGTTGAAGTTGAAGTAGAATCGGATGATGATTAGTCCCTTGATTATATAGTCATACATACAGGGTTATATGAAAAAGAATCAAGCAAAATCAAAAAGAGCAATCTGTTCTCCAGAGAACGATACCTATTTTCGCAAAAAAATATCTAGCCTTTTGTCTTTGAAAAAAGATGAACATTCTTTCTCTTTTATCTTTGACCGCCTAAACGATTTCAAAATCGTCTTTTTTAAAATATGTTGCTACGCAGAATTTTATATCGCACAAAGAAAATATGAGAATGCCATCAAATTTCTTAAAAAGCTTGTTAAGGTCTACAATTACTATTCTAAAAAAGAGAATTATTTCTTTCCCGCTTCTTATATATGTAGAGTCTATCGAAATCTTCTCGACTGCTATTTGAATCAAGGAAAGAAAAAAGAGTATTCCTCTATACTCAATAAATATATGTTTCACACCAGTGGTGATAGCTTTGATGATAAGAAAGACATTAAAGAGAAAATAAAGTCTCTTTTTTACTACCTCGACAATGCCCCGCTTGATGTAATTAATCAAACCAAAATAATTAATTACTGTATCATTTTTTCTACCAGAATTGATTCCTTTCCTAAAACAAGTGAGGAGAATGCATATAATGATATTTTGAAATTCGATTATCTACTCTTTTGCTTTTGCCAAAAATGTGAAGTCAATAAAAAAGTATCTTGGTATTTTCTTGATTCTCTTGCCGCAGATATTGTTGAAGCAGATGGTGTCGACAAACTAATTGTTGGTAAAAGCAATGCTAGAAAATATCTACATGAAATTAAAAAATTATGTGATGAAAACACTTTTGAATATCCTATTCATCGGAAGACTCTTCATTTTGAAGCGATTCGTTACTTAAAAGGAATAATAAAAGGAGATTATGATGACCAAAGAAGAAAAATATCTTCAACTTTTTGAAGAGACATTAGAATCATGTTTGAAAGAAATCAGTGAATTGGCTGAAACCTTTTTTAAGACTGACAAAAATGAAAATATTGAAGCTCAAGAAAAGTTTAAAAATCACTACTTGCTAAATGTCTATTTTTTAATACTAAACATCGCTATGTATAACGATGATGTGAATCCCGAAGAGCGACAAATTATTGAAGAGATGCAAAATAGAATAAATCTTTTTTCAATTCTTGAAGTCACCACTGAAAAAGAAACACCCGTCGACCTTAGTGGTTTTATTTCTGGTCCACACAAATTGTTTCTTGAATATATTGAGAATAGAATGAAGCCAATCATCTTTTCTTTTTATTATCATGTTGCTTTCACTGAAGTAACAACGAGGAAAGATGAATCATCGCACGATCTTTTTCTTAAAATTATCGATGGAATAAAAAAACTTTGCATTTTATTTATGCTTGTTGATGAGGAAGATAAAGAGGAAAGAGAATATATTATTGATTTAGTTGTTAGAACTCAATTTGATATATACAACCAGTCCTATAAGACAGCCGTCACCTATTATGGTTAAAAAAGGAATTATTTATGATCAATGATTGTAAAAATATCAAATCACTTGATTTGGAAGATAATTCTAATACAACCAAACTTAAACACGTGAAAGAAAAAACGCCTCTTTTGGATGAATTTGATTCCACAGAAGAATATCATCTTGTTGACGAAATTGAAGATGAGGTCGATTCCAATACGTTGTCAAAATCCCATAAGAAAATAGGAAGAGAATCAAACTATAAAGACCAAATTACCGTGGAAGAAATCAAAAAATTTGAAGTTGATTTTCACTTAGAACTCGAACTGCTCAAAAAAGAAGCAAAAAGAAAAGAATAAAATCTATAGACATTTGTACTTTGTGTGAGCAAAGAAAAATTAGAAAAAATACATTACTTTATTGTGTTCAAGGAAAGGAATGCCACAACAAAAAATATGAAAAGAGGAGCCAATTAACTTAGCTCCTCTAGGGGGTTGATACTAGCCTAATCCCTGCTAAGAGATTGGCTTATGTTTTTGTTCGTCAAATACGACTGATTCGTATTAGAAATAGAACATTGCGCCGGTAGTGTGGCGAGTGATGGCGATTGACATAGTGGTGAGAATTAACGCACAGACAATCGTGCCAACCCGGATATTACCGGTTTTCTTGTAGAAATAATGTCCGAGAACAGCAATCAAAATCATCGGGGCAAGCAAGTTCCAAATCATGATACTTGGATCACCGAATGTGAAGTATGTTTGTCCAGTGGTGACTAGATGTGTGTAGTTGATAAAGATCAATAAGACGATGGGGAATAAGTTCGCTAAAGCGATGAATAATGTGCTACCCCATTCTGGGATCTCTTTGAATCGTGCTCCAGCATTGAGCGAGGTGTTAGCGAACATGAATACTAGCCAGAATGGTAAGTACTTCAAGATTTCTGGTAACCACTCATAGCGTGGGAGACCGACGCCATAGACCGATATTCCAAAATTCATTTGTGTGCCTTTGAAAGCGATGAATTGAGGGAGATACATTAATAAGACGAGGAGTAATGAGAAGAGGGCGAGTTTTCCGAATTGAGCGAAGCCTGAGAGTTTAGCATAGCTAAATGGGCTGACGACTTTAACGCCATCTTTTAAGTGGCAGAGTTTTTTAGCGATCCAGTTAACGAATAACATGAAGATGCTGAAGATACCACATACGAGAGTGAAGAAAGCTATACCATTGATATTGGGCAAGCCGAATGTTGAACCAAATAATCTTGGTGCAGCATTATAGCAAGGATAATACATGAAGATTGGGAAGAGAATGAGCGGAACGAAAGTCACAAGATTTGGCGCATGCAGTTTATCAAAGATGGTTTCTGCAATTTGATTTTCCAACTGGCGAAGGAAATTACTATAAAACTAATGGTGGGAAATTCCTTTTCGATTGCTCTCTAAAAAAGAACATTCCTATTGGATGGAAAGTTTGTTCGTTAAGCGATTTGATTAGTAAAGTTTCAAATTCTCACGATTATTCTATGGATTTGCCTACTGTTGACTTGAGTATTATGGCATCAGGAGACGTTTCAATTAATCAATTTAACCGAAGCAAAGACTTTGCAACAAATCTTTTTGCCCTAGAGAAAGGGAATATTCTTTTTGGTGCAATAAGACCGTATCTTAAAAAATGTTGTGTTGCACCCTGCGATGGCGCAATGACAGGCACTGTTTATCAATTTAAACCAAAAAGCAAAAATTATTTTGGATATGCATTATCAACAATGTCGAACGACTTCTTTTTCGATTATGCAGTCAAGATTTCTAAAGGGACAAAAATGCCAGTTGTTTCAGACAAGGATTTACTCAATTTCAAAGTGCCTTTCGATGAAGAAATTATCAAAAAGTTTAACGAGCTCCCGTTCATCCATTTGTTAATTAATACGACAATGATGAGCTACAAACTAAATGAGTTGAAGAATCGCTTGATACCTTTGTTGATTAATCAACAATTAGCTTAGTTGGCCATTGATTAGTAATGGTAATAGCAATTCTTTCTCTTTCATCAAGAGACATGTATTTTCTTCAATTATCGAAACAAAACTATATAGTTTTTCGGTTTTTTGATGGAAGGAAACAAGTTTATCATTAGCTGGAAGGTGTATTAATAAAGAAGACAAATCTTCATTATTAATTGCTTCTTGGGTTGCACCATGTGCCAATTTGTCTTTAGTGGTTTCAAAGTAAGGCAAGGACACATAATTGAGAATGTATTCGAATGAGATGGAATCACATTGAATTCCACAGAAGCCTGTCGAAAACACAAATTTTTTGACAAGAAAATAAGCCTAATCTGGAAGAAAAATGTGCTTTATACTATTTTTCATTTTTGCAAACCAAACGCTGTTATATCTCGGTTTCATATTGGCTCGGTTCTCCCTACTTTCATAATCAATGAGTGATGGATTCATATTCACATAGGGTCCATTCACATCAGCAGTAGCTAAATACTTTTTTGTTCCAGTAAATCTTTCTATGCCAGGTTTAATCAATCGTATGTACGGAAATTCCAATAGAGGAACTAGCTCTTTTTCATTCGCAAAAGTTTGACAAAAAATGGTGTGGCCCATATCTTGTAACTTTTGGTTCTATTTAGCTATTTTCCTTGCCCTAACTAATGATGATTTGCTGATTCCACTCAACGCTACAACTTCTTTATACGTATGATTATCAAGCAACTCAACTGCCTTTATTAGTTCTTCACCTGTGAATTTTGGCGGTCTTCCTTCTTTGTAATTTGGATCTAATCTCGCCAGTTCTTTTCCAGTTTGAGTTCTTTCAACGATTGTGTTTCTTTCTAACTCAGCAACTGCGAGCATTGTAGTCAAAAAGAACCTTCCCATTGGTGTGTCTTCCAAAAGGCCAATATTAAGAATGTGAATTGCAATTTTCTTGTGAAAAAGATTTTCAACTACCTTTATTCCTTCAACAGTGTTTCGAGCGAACCTATCTAGCTTTGAAACCACCAAAATATCATTTGGCGTTAGCTTTTTGATTAGTCGCTTAAAGACAGGCCTATTCAGTTTGGTCCCTATATATTGTTCTTTAATAATTATTGCATCTGGATACTTTTGTATTATCTCTATTCTTTGTGTCTCTAATCCATATCCATCCAATTGTTTCTTGGTACTAACTCTTGTATATCCGTATATCATGTTAATCCTCCGTGCAAATTCGCAGTATTGACATTATCTACTAGATTACTCATCATTCGTTAAAAGATTGATGAAGACTAATGTTTTGTGGCTGATGATATTTCTCTTTCTTAACTATTAATTTCTTGAAAGGCCGAGTTTTATTAACTGAATTACATGTCTTCATTGCTAGTGAGAGTGTCCATTTAGTAAAATAAAAAATAGATTTAAATATGTTAAAGTTAAAAAAATTTACTCTAGAAGATGTCGATGTTCTTTCTCCAATTATGAAAGATGCTTTTAATGAAGATTCAAGAATGCATTTACATAAAGATGGTGGTCCAGAAGGATACGATAATGGTGATTTCTTAAGGAAATGGTTCTTGTCCCCAAGAGCGACAGCTTATGTCATCCTAGACGAAGGAAAGCCAATTGGCGGAGTTAATCTTTTTATCAACGATAATGGTATCAATTACCTTGGCTGTATTTTTATCTCACCAGAATGTGAAAACAAGGGATATGGACAAAGAGTATGGTCACATATTGAATCCTTATATCCCAACACGAAAGAATGGCGGACCGAAACACCTATCTTCTCAACAAGAAATCATAACTTCTATATTAATAAATGCGGATTTGTCTGCGTTCATATTGCCAATCCTAAAGACCCTCTTGAAGGGCAATTTCAACTCCGCAAAATCATGAAATAGTGCTCAAAAAGCTACTATTTTTTAAATATTTCAACCGTTTCGTTCTTTTCTTGTTTCTTAGAAATAGGTAAGTAGAGGAGAGGACCCACAATTAAAAGGCCGGAGATAACATATAGGATTATTGAATAAGCCAAACATAGAGTTTTGTAATAATTATAAAAGGCCTGATGATCAGTTTCATCGTAATATATCTCACCATTGATACTGATGTAATAGAAAGAATAACAAGGCACTTTTTCATCATAGTAAGATGACTGCTGTTCATCATCATTTTCTTGATAGTGAAGAACAATTGTTTGGCCAACGGTAAAATCGTTATAAAGAGCAGCGTTTCCTTGATAGACTATTTCGCGGACGGGAGCGGAATATAAAATCATCTCATCATCAAGAGATATTCCCATATAATATTGATAATCATCAACGTAAATTTCCTTCGCTGTTAATGAGCCAGTTTTAGTTTGCAACGAACTATAATCAACTTTGATTTCGTCAGGAGATATCGTAAAAATAAGCGCAAAAACGCCAGTTAATATCACCATCGACATAATAGCAGCCACATTGCGTCTCATCATTTTTCCATGGCCTTTAACTTCAGGGAAAGAACGATATCCTTTCAAACCTAAATTATGGAGATTCATCGCTTTTATTTGTTTACGTGTATTTAAGCTTCCGACCATGATAGTAATAAAAGCGAAAACAAAAAGAATAAAGAAGAGGAATAAAAGACGCATTAAGCTTAATTGGTAACACACCAAAAGAGCAAAGGCAAAAACAATAATTAAAGCCCCAATCATAATAGCGAGATTTCGATTGAAGTTTTTTAGATATAAAGCTTGATATTTTTTGCCATATTCTTCTAGTAAAGCGGTCTCTTCTTCATCTAATCCCGTCTCAATATTAATAGGATTTTCCTGATCAATCTCCTCATTGTTATATTGATTAGTTTTGGCGGCGTCTAAGGCTTTGAAGAAGTCGGCGACATTAGCACCCGCGATGGACATCGTGAAAAGTTTTTTGCCCATTTTGTCTTGGACAATTACTCCGGATTGGAATGGAACGAAATTATTGACATCTTCAATTTTATACTGACGTTTTTTGCCAAAACGTGATGTATAGACATAATGGTTATCAACAGCTTCGTAATCGAAAGAAATGTCATATAAGCCAAGAACGCTAAGCAAAGTGAAAAACAAGGAGAGAATACTAAGTATTACGGAAACTCCAGCATCGATATTTAAAACGATGATAATAAGAGCGCCAATACCAATCGCTATGGCAATAAAGCCAAATATTAAAAAAGCAATATACATCTTTTTAGAGGCTGATGTATAGGCTTTGTATTTCTTTAAAGCTGGAAGTAATTTAGTCTTTTTAAAATAATTGATAATCAAAGCACTGATAGGAAATAAGATAATTCCAATAATGGAAAGGACATAAGCCGTAATAATCATAGTGATACCTCATTAGTATTATCTAATAATTGGGTTCTTTTAAAAACATTTATTATAATGAATAAGATGAGCGATAAAAGAGATACTCCCTTGTGGCGGAGAAACGAGAAGATTGATAAAAAGACCAAAATACTGATTCTTGGTTCCTTTACTTCGCGTGGTGGATATGATCGTTATTTCTACGGTAGTGATAAGAATAACTTTTGGTATTTGTTAGACTATGCTTTATTTAGTAAAAACATGGATATAAACATTTCAACGATGCTGAATACCTCTGAGAATCGAAAAATAGTAAAAGAAGAAATTGCTGAAAAAGGGACATTAGTCAAAGTGAAAAATGAATTATGTCGTCATCCTAATGATGAGAATCGAGAAAAACTTCACGCTTTATTATTAGAGAATAACATTGATATAACGGATATTTATCGACGAGTGGAGATGAGAACCACTAATACGGATAATGATAGTGATATCATCCTTCCCTCTCATTCGACTTATACAAAATATAATATCGATGTTATCGAAGAAGCCTTAAAAAATCGCGATATTAAAATAATACTCACTACCAGTAAATATGTTCTCGATCATTTTAATGAAATGACTGGGCATAAATATAAAGCGCAATGCCTCCCCGCCCCAACATCAAGAGGAAAGAAAGGTGAGACATTATTTTATAAACTTAGCGAATGGAAGAAAGCATTTAACAACAATTAACCATCACACTCCTTCGTTTCTTGTAATAAAATAAAAATAGATATGAAATCTAAAAAGCATACTTTATCTCTTATTTTGGGAGTTGTTGTTTTGCCACTAACGTCTTGTGGTCCTTCTTTTTTTGATGGTTTTTTCTCAAAAAACATGAAATGGGAATCTGATGATGGGAAATTTACCATGTTTGCACAAGGCGCGTACTATTTAGTAAATTATGGGCAAATGAAAATAAATGGTTCATATGAAATTGTTATTTTTTCCATGTACTATAATTCCATGTTTATCTATCGCAATGGCGATGAAGGCACCCAGCGTTCAATGAGTGTAATTTTAAAGAGAATTAGTAGTGGCGGTTTTTTCGATTTTACCGATGACTCATTTACTGGCTCTATAGCGGAAAACAATACCGGAGATACTTATTGGGATGATTGGGAAGGAACTTTTACTGGCTCATCTCTTGCTGAATCTGAATTAGATGCCAAATATTGTTTAGGCACAACCTTTGAAAATGATGATCTTGATATCATATTTGGCTTAAAGAGTTATGATGAATCAGCCTTCACATATAAACTTTATGGATCTTATGTCGATGATCAAATCGAGTTTAGTTTTGGTGATAATAAAGATTTTACGATTACTGATAGCAATTCTCATACCGCGAGTGGAACATATATATCGCGATACGACGGAATGGATTTACTTTTTACCACTAATGGCATATTTGATATCGATGGTAATACGATTGCTTTGGAAAGCACAAATACGATGAATTTTATTGATGCATAAACCAAAAACTGTTGTGACCATTGTTCTTTTAATTCCTTGATATTTCTTCACATGGAATCGCTTAAACACCAGTGCTATAATTTTTATAAAGAATAGGTATTGTTTGGATGCAATTACCACGAAAGGGGACATAAAATGACAAAATATTACAACTTTGTTTTAGTGCTTTTATTCTCATTCCTTGTTAGCGGTTGTGCGAATAATGAAGACTCAGGTGACAAGACTCTTGGCACTGTTTACCCCGATAATTTTCGGATTGTGGTAAGAGCTAATATCAACACTATTTTCAATGAACAAATTTTTGCAGTTCAAAACGATGTTTATTATTATAAATATCAAGAATATACCGCGGGATTTGCCTCTACTGATACAATGATGGTTCAATATGTGGGAGTGAAATCAGGCGACCAATTCTCTAGTTATAATTATGATGATGTCAGTGGCTGGTATGCTGCATCTTCCATTGATTTTGTGGAAGTTTGGAGCAATTTAAACACCTATTGTTCAACGACACCGAATTTTGTCTTTACGGAAGAAGAAAGGGAAGCAGATAGCACTGTTAATGGGACACTATGCTATACCTATCTTATCGCTGGAGTCACATACAAGATTTCCAAGGATCAATATCATATTGAATGGCTTTTTGATGCGACTAGCGAAGGGTATTCATTAGTTTACGAAGTTCAATCTTTCACTACATCTAATTGCTTTGTTGGGGTGCCAACGTTTAATCTGCCAACCGCTTAATGAAAGAGACTTTCCTTAGTTTAAGTTTTATAATAATAAAATAAATGGAAAACAAGCCAGACAATCTCAAATTTAAATTATCGCTTATCTTTTTTTCAATTAGCTTGGCGCTATTGATTGTTATTTCATCGTTAATCGTCTATTTCTTCGCCAAAGCGAGATTTGAAAGTGGTTTCTATCTTCTTTATCTCGTTTGGCTTGTTATCGCGTTATCAATCCCTCTTGGTTTAATAGTTCTAGGGATAATCTTTTTTATTAAAAGTGGAAAGAAGAAAGAATTATTAATCCCCCTTGTATCTTCCGCTCTTGTTCCTGTTTTAATCATCGGTGTTGGGGTGGCGGTAACAACTATCAACTTCTCACATTATGCCAATTTTAATAAGGATAAATGGGAATCAGCAAATGCCGATTATCGAGGCTTACTTATCTATTCTTTTGAAAAGCAATACGATGTCATTGGATGGAATGAAAGCCAAGTAAAAGACTATCTTGGTGAACCAGATGAAACAACGACGATTAGCAGTGAAGGAAGTCCATATAATGGACTAGTGATGGAAAGTTATAATTTAGGTTTTTATAAAGACTATCTCGATCCATCCTTCTATGAAGTGATTTATAACGTTTCTTCTAACGTTGTTTTTACAGATATTGTCACCTCGTAAAATTTTGTGATTGACTCTCCTCTTAGGTCATAGATTAAAGTCAAATTGTGGAGGCTATATGTTGAAGATTGGTGAATTTTCCAAATTATCGATGCTGACGATTAAAGCGTTGAGATTCTATGAAGAAGAAGGTATCCTTCTCCCACGTAAAATTGATGACGAAACTGGGTACCGCTATTACGATACAAAACAATTAATCACGGCTTCTAAGATCAAATCTTTACGGCAACTCGATTTTTCGATTGAAGAAATTAAACTTTATTTGTCCGGAAAAATGCAAAGAGAACTTCTCATCAATAAAGAAAAGGAATTAGGAAAACGGAACTTTTTCATTCAGCAAAAGATCTTCACCATTCATTATTTATTGGAGGAGAACAAAATGAATTATCAAGTCGTCGTTAAAGAACTGCCAGCCTGTATCATCTATAGCGAACAACGAGTTTTAAAAAGTTATCAGGAATTAACTAATCTTGTCTTAGAGTCAGCAAAAGAATGCTTAAGACTTAATCCAGGATTGAAGTGCATCACTCCTGATTACTGCTTTTGCGAGTATCTCGATGGCGAATATCGCGAGACCAACATAACAGTAAGATATTGCCAAGCGGTAGTGAAAAAAGGAGTGGAGAATGAGAGAA
>Ga0172378_10005165_pt1 | contig 12184 bp, 10 predicted proteins | sample GrowelOW332metaG_FD_119755 | JGI IMG/M metagenome (GOLD analysis project Ga0172378, IMG submission 119755) | Groundwater microbial communities from an aquifer near a municipal landfill in Southern Ontario, Canada - Pumphouse #3_1 metaG | ecosystem: Environmental > Aquatic > Deep subsurface >...
GAATCCGAAAATCGCGAACAAGGATAAATCACTCGAATCCGATCTTCTGGAAAGTGAGGAAAAACGCTCAAATAATGCGCCTTGGAAGCTTCGGAAATAGCCACCACCCAATCCGCAGCCATAGCGGATCTGAAAACCCCCTCAAAGCACCCTATCCGATTGGCTTCAGTCGTCCAATTTGGGTCAACAGCGAAGCCCATGTCATAAAACGTATAAATCAAACGGCTTGTTGCTAACTGAATAGGGCACCAAAAATTGTTGGAATGAATGATATCCAGGTTACCCAATTCTTTTTCAACACTAGGATTATTCCAAAATTGCGCGGCGGTTTCCTTTGTTAAATGCCTTGGCCCGTAATGCACATTCTTTCCGGAATAAGGGTTGAGTACAGGCATTTTAACGTCGTAATAAAAATCGCCAAAACTCGGAAACAGCGAAAACTGATTGTCCGGCGCCAGATCCAGCATAGCCTGAATCATTGCGTGGGCAAAATAACCGCATCCGGCTTTGCCTGAACCTGTTTGAGAAATGTCAAAACCAATCCGCATAAATTATGCCTATTAAAAGGAGAGTCAATGAATTGTTTCTTGACTTGAAAAATCCTGTAAAACGTAATCCGAAAAACCATAACCCCATCGCCCGACGTTATAATCAACCATTTCAAGAATTATTACCTCGCTGTTTGCTATATCCTTCATTATGTCTTCACGTACCGCCGATTCATCTGCTTTAATATCCGCCGCAATAGTAAGGTTTGCGACACGGTCATCTATCTCTCTCACACGAAAATAACCCGAAGTTGTCATGCGCAAATAAATATTTGCCTGTTGTAACGCGAAACGTATTTGATCGGAAAAGCTATCACCAATAAAGACAATATTCGGACGCCATACTGAATCATCTGTCCTATCAACTACGGGGTAAGGTGAAGGCTTTGTAATGCCGCCATTTGACCAAATATTCAGCAACAGTAAGCCATCAATATCTACCATATGGGACTCAGCCATTTGAGGTATTCCACAATCAAGCATAGGCATCTTAGGAAACTGACTGTGACGAATATCATCTATTAACTGGCGCGCCACGAGACAACCAGCATAATAATTCCAATGCACGCCGGATTTAGGATGTGTATCTATCCCAGTCGCTGCGCGAAATTTGCGAAGAAGTGGCCCCCCGTCAATAACATTCACCCCAGATTCATGCAGCACTTTCCCAAAACTGGCTGTTCGCTCATATATACCGTCACCTCCTCCGACAAGATAGCGAGTACCAAGATCATCAGAATAGACGTACGGCTTACTCGTAGCAATTACAACCCCAAAATATTTTCCTTGAGACAAAAAATATCGCTGAACTCGCAATAATTTCTCAGCTTCAACTTGATACCTATCTTCCAAGCTCGCGCGCCGTACAAGCTCCTCGTTAATACTTTCAATAGACATCTTGCTATACAAACCATGCGCTTGCGTCGTATACAGCCTCAACTTGGGTGCCTCGCGAAAAATACGAAAGTTCAATTCATTAAAACTACGTATTAAAAGTGCGCGAAAGCCTAAATGGACTTCAAAATATTTCTCGATCCAATGCTGTAATGTCTTATCAAAAAAAGCACGTATTGGTTTGATTGGCGGTGAAGGCACTTCATCCGTATAACCGTATAGCACCCCGTCAGGTTCGCGCAGCTCAAGCCACCGACAGGCCGGCACAGCAAGCACTGCAACGAGCACAATAGAAAGCCCTAATCCAACAATAGAGTTGGTATTTCTCATCTGTCAAAACCGGAAGTATAAGAATGGAACGTAATCTGAGCTGACGAGAGCACCAGCGGATAATACGACCAAAAACAACGACACCAAAAATTGAATTGACATGCCGCGCAGACATTGGACAGCCATCGACTCTGTCCATGCGGCACTAAATGCAGCGGGTATCCTAATTAAAGTTTGGGGTGGAGTTACGCAACTGAGAAGTGTAGCCAATACAATCGTGATTAAATCTCTATTCCCTAAGACTAATCCCCAGGGAGGAAGATTGGATGAAGGTTCAGTAGCAAAACCAAACATTTTAAATATATACGTAATTGCATATTCTAACGATTGAGAACGGAAAAATACCCAACCGACCATCACAGTAATCAGTGTTATAGCTTGACGAATTATATCAGGTAAAACGATGCACCTTAGCCAACTAGACTCTTTTGCGCGTTCAATACTAAGAAACAAACCATAGTATGCTCCCCACGCCACAAAATTCCAACTGGCACCATGCCAAAATCCCGAAACCAAAAACACTATCCATAAATTAAGGTACATCCGCGAAACTGAAACTTGATTGCCACCTAGAGGTATGTATAAATAAAGCCGCATCCAATTTGACAACGAAATGTGCCAGCGCCGCCAAAACTCGGTAACACTAAGTGAAACATAAGGGCGATTGAAATTTTCCGGAAAGCGAAAGCCCATCATTTTACCTAGGCCAATAGCCATATCGGAGTACCCAGAAAAATCAAAATATATTTGCAAAGAATAAGCCACAATACCAATCCAAGCGAAGCTGCTAGACAAGTCGTCCGCTGGAAAATCGAAAATTTTACCAGCAACTAAGCCTAGTGGATCGGCAATGACTAATTTTTTTGTTAGGCCGACGCTGAACCGAAAAAAACCAGTGAGAAAACCACCAATAGTATGATTACGATCATGGATCTGTTGACCGATGTCGTGATATCGAATTATAGGACCAGCAATTAACTGCGGGAAAAAGAATATATAAAGAGCACAGTCAAAAAAGTCACGCGGTGGTATAGCCCTACCCTTGTAGCTATCCACCAAATAGCTAATTCGATGAAATGTAATAAAAGAAATACCCAGTATTAGAGGGATGCTAGGCGGGTTTATATGCAAGCCGAACAAAAGTTCCAGCGGATTTATAATTTCTGAAACAATAAAATTCAAATACTTCGAGGCAATCAATACAGCGACATCCAAAGATATAGCTGCAACAAGTACAAATTGTTTGGTACGCCGACTGAAAATTGAATCTGGAGCGACAGCGACCGAAACCCTGTAGTCTATGAAGGTACCAACGAATAGGGCTGAAACAAAAATAGGTTCACCCCACGCAAAGAACATAAGACTTCCAAATAACGCGATAAAATTCTTAATGTGCGTCGACCTTGGAGAAAGGTAATATACAGCCAAAAACATCGGCAAAAATACGAACAGAAATATTGGAGAAGTAAAAAGCATATTGGATTGAGTGAGGTATTCTGGTGTAGACTGAATGCGTTAGAGACACTACTTTTGCTCGCAATTCATTGACTGCCTATTTAAGCTGCGACTGAATATCCAAGTTTCGAATAAGGAATGCCGCTATTCTAGGATCATCATCGCTCAGCTGATATGCCTTCCCATCAGTTTCAATGCTGATCTCAGAAATCTCAATTGGAGATAAATCAATAACCTTATCAAAGGTTGATAAAATATCGCCATTGCTTGGCAAAAGGATTTCATCGATTGAACCATCGTGCTTGATAAACCGCAAAGCTAATGTCTGTTTAGTCCTAGCTCCGTATTCAAAGTGCACCTTAGTCTGTGCTGCACCGTGGGAAATAAATAAAGCCCCCAATTTAAAACTTAGCTTGCGCTCAACCCAATGCCACCAATTTTTTCCATCGCTTTCTCGACCATAAGTGCCAGCTAAGGATTTAATTGGAATTTCCCAATTACTTTCGTTATTTGATAAAAGACTAGCCGATATAAAACCGAGCGACACTGTTCTCGGATCATTCCCGTTTAAATCAGAGAGTCTTATTGGATTGATATGTTTAATCACTACAGTTATATTTGATCCTGGCTCTTTGTTATTGAACCGCGCTGGAATGTAAGTTTCATCACTGGAAGTGAATTCAATTGTTTCTTGAGGTTTTCCATCAACTTCAACAGAAATTAGGCGCCGATCATTTATAATTTTCGAGTTAATTATCGGTGTAACTGCAATCATAAGCACACCTCCATTCGGATATGCTTTGCTTGCTTCTACTGTGAACTCAGTCCTTGTGCCTTCAGACCATGTACCCCAATCTTTTATGCCAGAGAATCCACTAATAATAGGACGAATCTTCATACCACTACAATAAGGTTTCTTGGCAAAAGAAAAAAAATTTTTATCAGGTTGACGAACTTTCGACACCAGAAATAGATTATTTGTTACACTGATAAAATCAATAGCCATTTCCATAAGACATGAATATTTTGTTATTAATAGCGGATTTTTTTCAGTTATTTTGTCAGGATTAAATTCAATTTTTGGGAAATAAGAGTCTTCAATCGAATATAAATTTACCTCATCCAAAATATTCGCCGCCAACATAACTCCCCTGTAGGGCTCTAACCCTAAAGTTACTGATTCGTATTTTCTTACATTCAACTTTTGCAATAAAAGCCAGTCGCTTGAAGGCATAGATAAATTCAGTTTTTTAACAAGATTATTAATGCCACAAACAATCACAAACAACCAAACCAGATAAAAAACAATAGCCCTAAGCATAGTTTTTTGGGGCAAAATAATTAACTACAGTCAAAATAAGTAGCGGAAGCGTGAAATAAGTAGCGAATTTCCAATGTTGATATCCATCCCCTTTGATATAGTAAACACCCATATAAGCAAACAAAGAAACCAAAGATAAAAACAATAGAGAGTTGAATCGCACCTCATAAATTGACGGGATCTTATGATTTCGAATACGCATAAAAAACATAAATATCAATAAAGAAGCCAATAAAAAATATGTAACCCAGTTTGAAAAAAACGTTTGATCAAGTGAGCGACTCCCGACACCTATCAAGTTAAGCGGATCCAACATAGACATTTTCCAGCCGGCGGCAATTTCAGACAATACAAAAAAGCGGTTGACCGCATGAATTGTCAAATCATAATTAACAAAAGCACCAATAAAAAACCCAACAATAATAGAAAATAATTTCGGCATTAAATTATTCAGAAAACCAAACCCAGTTGATCGACATAAAAAACCACCAAAAACCACTACCGAAGTCAGAAAAAAAGCCAAATACGGAATTAACAAACCAGGGTACGAAAATACAAAACAGGTATAAACAATAAAGCCGATAAATATATTTTTCTTATCCCTTCCCAAAAAATATTCTGATAATCCGACGATATAAATACAACTTAAAAAACAAAAAGTAGCTACCATTTGGGATAAAAAATTATTTACAAAAATGTAATCCCACAGTGGGTTGAATGAAAAAACCAACGCTGTAACTAGGGATGCCCACCTGTTAACACCAAGGATAAAATAAGAAATTTCATATATTAGCCACGCAACCAATACTGATATCGATAGTTGGAACAACATTACAGCTTCAATAGAGTGGCTTTTCATACAAAGCCGCCCCATCATACCCAACCAGCCATAAACCCCAAAACAATCAATAATTTGATTCAAAAACTGATCTCTCCCTTCAACAAATTTTAAATTAGTTATACCAATTACATGGTCAGACATAAGCCCCCAAAAATACACATCATTATTTCCAAAAACGAGAATATGGTATGCCCTTTCGTTTAAAAATCCAGACCAAACCGTTATCAAAATTAATTCGATAAAAATCAGTGAAATATTTGCTTTAACCCAGGATTTTAGCTCATCAAGAGTACTATCAATTGACCGTAAGGTTTGATTAAAATATAAAGAATAAAAAGCCAAACCACCAAAAACAACAAGCACCAATGAGAATGATAATTTTGAATTATCAGTTTTATATAGCCACCATAATAACATGGTATATATCAGGTATCCGATTAAAACCTTTAACACAGCGGGAATTTGGGTTTTTCCTAATTTCTCAACCCCAGAACCTACCGTACCCAACATCAAAAAACCCAGGTTCATATATAAAAAATATTCCACTATCGTTTGAATTGACAAAAGACTAAAGGAATAACTTGCTGGCTCAAACATTATGGTTTCCTAGCATTTAATCAGTACGATAAGACTTATTTATAAGTCCAAAAAGTGTGCAATAAAAAAGTCATTGGCGGTATCGTTAGCGCAACAGCACAAATACCAAGCAGATAGTTCAATCCCAATATTTGAGCACCCCACGCAACTGACATAGCAACCAAAAAACCTATAATAGACACCAGCACAAACCTATAAAGCGTTCTACCATGCAATCGCCTGGAAAAGCTCCAAGTAGTGTTTATTACATAAGATATTACTGTTGCACCAATGAAGGCTACCCCATTTGCCAATGGCGGAATTGGCACTAAAAATTGTATGATCACAATGGCAATCGCAGCATGCACACCCGTTACAAATACTCCAGTAAAAGCAAAACGAGCTGCGCGCTTGAGTACAATTCGTTTACGCTGAACTACTTTATTTTTTTTTGCCATTTATTTTTTTAGATAAAAGACACAATATGTCACGCCTTATCTGCCAAACAGAACACCGTCAATCCGACAGCGCGGTTAATTCGCAAAAAAGGTAATTCCATTTCACATAAAGACTTTAGTATCGCATTGGTAACTGGATTATGATTGCTCAATTGTGAACTTGGGGATTCGGATTTACGACAAGTCTTTTGTGCGATCCGAAGGGTTGCCGCAATAGGAAAAACCATACCAAAATAATAGGTTCCACACCTTACACTCAGGCCTGCATTTCGCACTACATCTTCTAATTGTTTCAAGGTGTAGCGGCGCTTGTGCTCAAGGAAAAGATCATGTCCACTCCAAAGAAACTGGAATGCCGGGACTGTGACCAGAAAACGACTACCGCTTGGCGCTTTGTCGACATACTCCTTTAGAAGCGCCACATCATCATCCACATGCTCCAATACATCCATAAGGAGCACAAGATCCGCATTGATATCACCAACGGAGCGCCGGTAGTAAACTGCCTTGCCAGCCTCACTTTCATCAGAATCCGCTTGGTAGCTAATATCAACACACCATGCTTCCTTCGCGTCAGTATAAGAAAGAAGGTTGCGCGAAAAGAATCCCGATCCTGCTCCTACATCAAGAATTCTTATGGGAACAGTACCTTCAAGCAGGAGCCTCATTGCTTTTGCTTTCGAACTGTAATACCAATGTTGATCGATATCAGCTCCAAGAATATCAGTCTCTTTTAAATCCATTGTTATTCCTTAAATTCGTAAATATTACGCACGAGAAAAATCGGTCGCCGTTTTGATTCCATGTAGGTTCTACCCAAATATTCACCAATCACACCGATTCCGATTAGTTGCAACCCCCCAAGGAATGTCACCGCAATCATTAATGAGGCATAACCCGGTACATCTACGCCATGCATGAGAACTTTCAGAAAAATGAAAACGGCAAACAGGAAAGAGATAAAAGAAACTACAAACCCAAGATACGTCCAAATGCGGAGTGGGTCCGTACTGAAGCCAGTTATACCTTCCAGTGCGAAATTCCACAATTTCCAACTATTAAATTTGGTTGTGCCTGCGATCCGCTCCGGCCGAATATAGTCAACGTAAGCAGTACGAAAGCCAACCCAAGCAAACAAACCTTTCATGAAACGTCGTGATTCAGGTAGCTCTCTGAGTGCTTCTATAACGCAGCGATCCATGAGCCGAAAATCACCAACGTTTTCCGGAAGCTTAGGATCCGAAATTTTGTTGTGAATCCGATAAAACCAATTCGCTGACACACGTTTTGCCCATGAATCAGAGTCGCGATTAATACGGCGCCCTAGCACCACTTCGTAGCCCTCTCGCCATTTTGAAATCATCTTGAATATGAGTTCTGGTGGATCCTGCAGATCCACATCAATAGGTACGACTACTTGACCTTTGGCTAATTGCAAGCCAGCAGTAAGTGCCGCCTCTTTTCCAAAGTTACGACTAAGATCAACAATTTTCAAACGGGGATCCCTTTTTTGGCGCCTCACAAGCCGCTCCAAAGTATCATCCGTGCTACCATCATTAACAAAAACAATTTCGAGATGTAATAAGGATTCACCTCTAAAAACTTCAGAGGTTCTATTGATGAATAAATCAACTGTTTCCGCTTCGTTAAAAACAGGAACTACAAGCGAAAGATTTATTGCCTCTTCTAGATTGTGATGATTGGCCAATTCGTTACTACCTTTTTTGTAAAACCCTCACTGTAAAGCTGAGTTTTATCTTTAAATAAGCAAAATAAAATATATATGATTTGAAAAGTGATTCTGATCGAGATGATCGTTATTGTCTTTGCATCCAGCTAATCAGCGTTCTACACATTTCTAACGAAATTTTGAAATTCCATTTTAAAGCTGAAAGCACTGATATTAACCCGATTTTTACTATATATAGATTCCGCGCAACATCTCTAGACATACTCGGACCCACTACCGCATGCGCATAATTAAACAACCACCTATCCGGCACGTTTCCAAACAGTTTTTTGAACATATCGTTAATTTCTTTATGCACTTTCACCCGAGAGCCTAAGGTCTTGTTATCTGCATACAGCCTGGACCCAGCTAACTTTTCTTCCAAATAGCCAAATTTCACCCCAGCTTTACCCAACCGTAGCCAATATTCGTAGTCCATGCAGTAATTCAACGATTCATCAAGCAAACCAAATTGCACAACGACTTGTCGCCGAAAGAACAAGGCAGGCTGGCAAATGAAGCAGGTTTCTTGCAGGCGCTCGAAATCCCAAGGCTCTGTGGGATAAGACTCAAACGCTCGATCTTCCAGCTCAATATGATCGGCTTTGCCGTAGACCACATCTACGTCTGGATTGGCTTTAAAGTAGGCTACCACTCGGGCAATAGCGTCAGGATAATAGATATCATCAGAATTCAGCCAACCGATGATCTCGCCATCGGTAGCACGGATACCTTGGTTGACTGCGTCGGTTTGACCATTATCTTTTTCCGACACCCAGCGGACTGCCGGCTCAAAACGTTTTAAAACCTCAACCGTGTTATCGGTACTGCCACCGTCGAAAACTACATGCTCAATTTCAAAATCAGGTGATGCCTGGTTGGCTACGCTTCGCAGCGTGCGTTCAATGAATTGTCCTTGATTGTAGGATGGGGTAACGATACTAATTTTCATGCAACAGCCTGTTCGGGATATAGAGCGACATATTTTTTATCACCATCACACGCAACACAACGACACACCATAACAGCCAACTCACGATTATCGTCTCCCATCCCGCAAATGGCTGGCACAAAGACAGGAGAAAACCGTAATTCGTAGACTCCGCCTTGCTGAGTCAGGGGCAAGGATAAAACACCATGATTACCAGCCTGAATTTCAAATGATTTTTCAATTACCTCGCTTCCACAATATGCTTCAATCGTCACCTTCGGGTGTGGCAGGAATTCCGGCGCAGAAAATTCGATTTCAAGCGTAGCGAGATCTTTCGCCGGCGCTACTTGAATATTCATGCATGGACTCGCCCAGCTATCAGAATAAATCCCAGTCAACAGGTTTTCACGATTTTTGTTTCTAACAGCAAGTTGAAACAGCTCCCAATAATCATGGGCCATTCGTGTAGAGTCCGAAAATTCATTAGCTCGTTGCAATCCTGCTTGAATCAATCTTTCTCGAAGCGCTGCATTCTCGGCGAGTGAAATTATGGCCTGAGATATATCAGTGGGTACACGCGGATCAAATAAAATGGCCGCATCCGCAGCGACCTCCGGCAAAGAGGTTCTGTCGCTACACGCCACTGGCACACCGGCGGCCATTGCTTCGATGACAGGTAAACCGAAACCTTCATAAAGCGAAGGGAACACAACGCCCAAACAGCTCCCCATCAACATCCCCAGCTCTACATGAGGAAGGTACCCAGGAAAAATGACGCGCGGCCCCAGATCCATCGCCTGCGCCGCTTTCATCAACCATTCTTGCCGTTCACCTGGCGCTCCGGTACAAACCAGCTTGATATCAGCTGCCAATCCGTCGTGACAAGCCATACTAAAAGCCGTCAGCAGCATTTCGTGATTTTTGTGTCGCCAAAAATTAGCGGGATACATCAGGTATCGGTAAGGTACCAGTTTAAAACGATCCAGTATGTCCAAGTCTTGCGGGGCTTCTGGTACGATACGCTGGGCCATGCGTAAATAGATGGTGCGTATACTTTTGGGATCGAGCTTGCCATGAGCAATAGCAGAATTGCGCGAGTAGTCGGAAATGGCGGTGAGCACTGTTGCTTTTCGGCAAGCTTCGAGAAAAGTATGTTCGCGGTGGGCTACATCTTCTGCGGCAAAAAACTCGGAATAGGTTTTATATTGCAGATCGTAAATGGTACAAACAATCGGCGTACCTAATTCAAAAAAAGTCGGGGCGGTAAACGGGCAAAACAGCAAGTTCACGTTCATATCGCGCAACAGAGAACCGGAACCTCCCTGTTTCAATTTGGAGTTTAACCGGTAAGCCATACGACTTACGATACGGCGCAATCGACTAGGCAAATGTGGCAATAGTCTTGAAGCCAAATTCTGTAACCGTAAACGAATAGAATTTGAAACAGTTGCGCCGACAACCATCACCCGCCGCATGTTGGACCTATCCAAAACTGCCAATTCTTCGTGCGATGCGGCTTGGGTAAGCAGGATAAATTGGGTTTGAGGCTCCATTGCCGCTAAACGAACTAGCAGTTCCAATACAAAAATCTTCGCCCCCCCATTTTCTCCACCTGGCAGGATAGGGGTTAAATCCACAGCGATCACTTTGAGCGACTGGTTCATTTCGACATTCAATTTCTTATTGTCCTTCTAGTTTATTTAATGTATCGGTAAGGGTTTCAATCTGCACTAAGCGCGCAGCTCTGTCAGCTTCTGACTCCTTCAACATCTCAGTAAGCGTTTCAATCTGCACTAAGCGTGCAGCTCTGTCAGCTTCTGACTCCTTCAACATCTCAGTAAGCGTTTCGATTTGTTCGCCATGTGCTGTCCTGTCTGATTCCGACTCTTGCAATCGCTGAATCAAATACAGCTCACGCTCACGCAAATCGAGCAACGCTAAAGTCAACCGTCCATGAGGAGTACCTAACAAAGCCGAATCAATTTTCTCTGCTGTATTAACCTGAAATGGAGTCCGGCTAACCACAAAAAACATATCATATTGTCCGAAAATAGCCGGTTCAAACTGAATATATTCGGCACCTAATTGCTGGAACATACGAGCCACTGAACGCTGGCTGAAGAGATAAAGATGCTCGTCGGCCTTGAGTTGCTCAAGAAACGCCCCTTGAGCCTCCACCAACTCGGAATAAACCATTCCTTCCTTGAACTGAGGCGTCTGAATCAATAGCACTCCATCAGGTTTCAGCAACTTTAAGCAGAGAGCCATCGTCGAAGAGGGATCTGGCAGGTGTTCCAACACGTCCATCAGGGCTATGACGTCAAGGCTGAAAGGCGCAATATCAAGGTTTTCCAAGGGACCGACGAAAATCGGTACATCAAATGTTTTCTGGCCAAACTCCACAACCCAGGGACTCATTTCCACGCCGGACGCATCATACCCGGCCTGACATAACAACGAGACATAGCTACCGTGTGAGCAACCCAGTTCCAGTACTTTGGCTGGCGGCAGGCAATATTTGAGCAGAGTTTTCAACCAATGCAGGTTGCGTTCCGTAAGATCATTGCGGGCGCGGGTATATATGTCGCCGAAGCCAAAAGCGTCTTGTTGATGTTCTAACCAGTATTTTTTGCCATAAAAATCGGCCTCATCGTCACGTACCAACAACTGTTCAAGAGGTATCTCCTTGAGATATAGCAAAGTTCCACATGATCGGCATTCGCCGTAGTCAGGGCTAAATGGGAAAAAATCTGTGTTGCCACACCAGCAAGCTCTAGTTGTAGATATTATTGTCATTAAAATGTGCTCGTTACTATGTTTCCAGGCAAATCAGCCACGCCATGATGAGTTAGTACCGGGATTCCATTTTTCATGGCAAATCCAACCGAAAAACACCCTATATTCGTTACAGTACAGATAGTCATGTAACGAGCTGCCCATTCTTCGTGAGAAATTAATTGTCTTCGTTCCCAGTCCGATCTAGTAACAGAAGCCAAGCCGATTTCAAAGGTATATTCACCCTGCCCCAACAATAAGCCAACTTCCTGTCTACATACAATCGTACTTCCTGCCCCTGTACCTAGAGGCACATCGTTATCGCA
>Ga0172378_10005166_pt1 | contig 12184 bp, 11 predicted proteins | sample GrowelOW332metaG_FD_119755 | JGI IMG/M metagenome (GOLD analysis project Ga0172378, IMG submission 119755) | Groundwater microbial communities from an aquifer near a municipal landfill in Southern Ontario, Canada - Pumphouse #3_1 metaG | ecosystem: Environmental > Aquatic > Deep subsurface >...
ATTGCCCCCCAGGGCTACCACAATTCGACTCATCAAATGCCACCTAACGTTGCTATCATAACAGCTTTAATCGTATGTAGCCGATTCTCAGCTTCATCAAACACCACCGATTGACTAGATTCAAAGACTTCCTCAGTGACTTCTAACCCCTGAAGACCATACTCATCATATATTTGTTGACCAATCACTGTATCAATATTATGAAAACTTGGTAAACAATGCATAAAAATAGCATTCGAATCGGCAAGCTTCATCATTCGTTGATTGACTTGATAAGGATAGAGCATTTGAATGCGCTCTTTCCATACACTCGCCTCTTCACCCATGGAAACCCACACGTCGGTCACCACAATATCGACTCCACTCACTCCGATAGTCACATCCTCAGTTAACGTAATGACAGCCGATGTGGTCCTAGCAATTGATTTAACTTGTTCAACTAATGAGGCCTTGGGCCACAAAGCTTTTGGAGCAACAATACGAATATCAAGTCCCATTTTAGCAGCTCCGATTAATAAAGAGTTTCCCATGTTGTAACGGGCATCTCCTAAATAAGCCATTTTTAGCCCTTGAAGTGTTCCTTTATGCTCTAAAATAGTCAATAAATCCGCCAAGACTTGGGTGGGGTGATACCAATCGGTCAGTCCATTCCAAACAGGCACGCCTGCATATTTCGCAAGCACTTCAATCGTTTTTTGAGAATATCCACGAAATTCAATCCCATCATAGAATCGTCCTAATACTCTTGCCGTATCTTTAATACTTTCTTTTTTCCCCATTTGCGACCCAGTCGGTCCCAAATATGTGGCATGCATTCCTTGATCATAGGCCGCCACTTCAAATGCACAACGCGTGCGCGTTGAGTCTTTTTCAAAAATTAAGGCTATATTTTTCCCACAACAACATGGCTTTTCTGTTTTGGTTTTCTTTTGAGCTTTTAATGCTGCTGATAAATTCAATAAGTACATAATTTCTTCAGACGTATAATCTAGTAAAGTTAGAAAATTTCTGTTTTTTAAATTCATACATACATCCTTTCTTTATTCAATAATTTCATCACGAATGAATGGCATACTCATACAACGAGGTCCTCCCCGTCCTCGTGATAATTCACTCGACGGAATGGGATTAATTTTGATGTTTTGATCTTCAAGAATCTGGTTGGTAATATGATTACGTTCATAAACAATTACTTCTCCAGGAGCAATGGCCATCGTATTGACCGCATCACTCCACTGTTCACGATCTGAGGCTATCGCATCATCGCCTCCACAAATAATCAATGATATTTTTCGTCCTAAATAAGTCGATAAAATGAAATCTAACTTTTTTTCAATGGGTTTAACCAATAATTTTTGATCTCGCTTTGGATCCCGTGAGAGTTCAAATACCCGCATCAAATGATTTAAATCACTATGAATCGTAAATTTGTCATAATCTACTTGAGTAAAAACCGTATCCAGATGCATAAAAGCGCGTGTCTTTGGAATATCAAATGCGAGTATTTTTTCAAATGTTGTGTTATTAAAATATAATAATTGTTTAGCTAATCGTTCAATAGCCGCCGGGTGAGTTCGTTGAGAAACACCCACAGCAATCACTTTATCGCTTAATACCATGATGTCTCCCCCTTCAATTGAGGAAATAGCGTCTCGTCGATAATAAATAGACGGCATGGGATTGCCATAACGCGGATGATAACGAAAAATATATTCTCCGAAAATACTTTCTCGGCTCCTCGCTGATGCGTACATCTTTCCCAACATGACGCCTTCTCCAATAATAGTAAATGGATCCCTAGTAAAATACAAATTCGGCAATGGATCCGTTACAAATGGATAATCACGAATGTGGTCAGATAACGTCCTTTTTATAAAATTGGGAATATCGATCTTTCTAATGCCGGCCATCATCTTCGCTAACATCATTCTAGTAGGTAGATTTTCCAAATAATTCACTAAAATATGCGAAAGAGTTTCACTAGTAACATTTGATTCTTGAATGAATTGTTTAATAAAGGCTTCCTTCACGTGCAACCCCGAATCAAGGGTTTCTTCAACCAAATCCACCAAGTATAACACCTCAATTCCGCGACTTCGATAAAAATTCGCTAAATATCGATGTTCTTCTTTCGCCCGTTCTAACCAAGGGATGTCATCAAACAATAATTGTTCTAACATCTTAGGAGTGAGGTGTTCTAACTCTTGACCTGGTTCATGCACTAAGACCGTTCGTAATCGACCAATTTCTGAGGTAACATGTAAATTATTCATAAATCCTCCTTGTTATGCTTCTATTATATCATAATAACGCTTTCATTTAAAGGAAGATATATGACCGACAATCCCCATTGCCTCAATCTATTGTGTTAAAACTTATTCATTGAACTTGTTTTTTTAAGAATAAGGCAAATGAGTTGCATTCTATTCATAATTCGTGCATAATTATATTAACTAAAGGGGGTGAAAATATGTTTGATTTACACATTGAGAAAAAAACAACCACTCTGGACTCTTCACAGTTCTATGACTTACTCGTCATTGGAGGAGGACCAGCCGGTTTAAACGCCGCCCTCTACGCGAAAAGAAAAGGTCTTAACGTGGCTATTCTCACCAAAGATATTGGAGGACAATTACACAATACCACTGAAGTGGATAATTACTTGGGCTTCCAGCTTATTAAAGGCGACGATTTATCTAGTGCTTTCTTAACCCATCTAGAATCTTTACAAGTTCCTATTTATCGAGATATTTTAATTAAAAGTTTAACCTATCAAAATCCATTCTTTCAAATTACCCTTGCCTCTAAGCGTGTTTATCAAGCCAAAACGGTCGTGTTAGCCACCGGTGGTTCACCTCGTCAATTAGGAGTCCCAGGAGAAGTGACTTATCAACAAAAAGGTGTTTCTTATTGCACAACATGTGATGCTCCATTTTTTAAAGATAAACACATCATTGTGGCTGGAGGTGGAAATAGTGCCGCTGAAGCCATCCTCGATTTGGTTCCATGGGCAAAAAAGATTACCCTTGTTCATCGAAGCCAATGGCGTGCCGATGACATTGTCTTACAAAAAGTATTGGCTATCTCCAATCTTTCTATTCACTTACAATCTCAAATCTTATCTGTTGAAGGAAACGACCACTTCACTCACATCAACGTGCTTGATAAAAATACAAATCAAGCATTCTCAATTGAAGCAGATGGCTTATTTATTGAAATTGGAACAATCCCCAATAATGAACTCGTTAAAGGGCTGGTTGAGCTCAATCAACAAGGTGAAGTGATTGTTGATCACCGTCAAATGACCTCACTTCCTGGCCTATTTGCTGCGGGAGATGTCACTCATTTTCCTCATAAACAAATCATTACGGCAGTAGCACAAGGAGCAATTGCCGCTCTAGAAGCGAATCAATATATAAATTATAAGGAGAAAAAATAATGAATCTATTAAATGACGATGTTAAAAAGCAAATTAAAGAGTATTTAAATTTTATGAAAGAAAAGGTCACGATTGTATTATTTACAAAAGAAGCCCCTTGTGAGACCTGTATCGAAACAACAGACTTACTCAAAGAAATCGTATCTTTGTCTAGTCAACTAGAACTTATTGAAAAGAATTTTATAACCGACACCCAAGAGGTTACCAAATATCATATCGAAATGGTTCCGAGTTTTGTATTACTTAATGCAAAAGGGGAATACCTTGGCATTAAATTCAATGGAATTCCGGCCGGACATGAAATTAATTCTTTATTGGGAGCCTTGATTGATATGTCAGGGATGGATTATGGATTTGATGAAGCCACCATTAAACGCATTCAAGCAATTACTCAACCTACCAACATTAAGGTATTTGTTACCCTGTCTTGTCCCCATTGTCCCGGAGCTGTTCAAACCGCTCATCGCTTGGCAATGTTAAACAAGAACATCGAAAGTGAAATGATTGAAGCACAAACATTTCACGACTTATCAGTAAAATATAACGTGTCTGGAGTTCCTAAAATCATCATTAATGAAACTAAAGAACTCATTGGAAATCAACCCGTTGACGCATTCTTAGAACAATTAGAAAAATAATGAGATTTTAAAAAGGCTTTATACTTATGTTTGTATAAAGCCTTTTTTAGTTGTTATGAATAAGTAAGCAAATAGTTATGCTTCACTTTTTTTGTATAAATTCTTTTGAGTATTAAACATGTTTGCATACATTCCATCCATCGCGAGCATCTCGTTATGAGTCCCTTGTTCAGCAATTTTACCCTTATCAATAAGATAAATATAATCCGCATCAACCACCGTTGATAACCGATGAGCAATAATAATCATCGTTTTATCAACTGCTTTAATAATGAGCTTATTAATTTTTTCTTCTGATAAAGGATCCAAAGAACTAGTCGGCTCATCCAGAATATAAATATCCGCTTGACTTGCAAATACCCGTGAAATGGCAATTCGTTGAACTTCGCCACCACTAAAGACAGCTCCATTGCGATTAAATTCTCGAGTCACCGGCGTGGCAATTCCCATTGGTAGTTGTTCGATTTTTTCTTTCATTCCAACTTTATCAAGTGCTTCCCAAACCCTTACTTCATCTTCAGGAGTTTCTACTTTTCGCATGAGGACGTTTTCCCCAATCGTCAATGCATAAATTTGGAAATCTTGGAAGACCACTGCATATTTATCACGAATGGAATTGGCATCCATATCTTGATAATTTATATTATTCATATAAATTGACCCGTGTGTTGGACAATAAAAATGCAGTAACAATTTAGTAAGGGTGGTTTTCCCCCCCCCATTGGGTCCAACAATAGCAATTTTTGATCCTCTTTTTAAGTTAAATCGAATTTGATTCAAACTAAAGAAATCAACTCCCGCATATTGAAATGATAGCGTGTCCAACTTTAATTCCTTAAAGGTATCCACTTTGATTCCTTCTTGCGTTTCTATCACGGGTTTGTATTCAATAAACCACAAAAAATCGCCAATATAATATGAGTTTTCTTTTAAAGAATTTAAGAAATTAACGGAATCAACAAAATGCGAAAAGAATTGAAGAGCAGCATTGATGGTTGAGGCAAATACACTAATCAACATGCCTTTAAAAAACAATTGATATGTTAAATAGGCATACGTTGCCCCTTGTTCAATCAGCCCTTTAGAAAAGTTATTAATCGAGCGAAGTGCGACGACTGTTCGATGCGTTTTCGCATATTTTTTATTAATAATATCCGCACTTTCTCGATATCGTTTAATTAATAATTCGCTAATCGGAGTCGTCTTAATTTCTCCTGCAAATTTTTGACGATAAAATGTGCGATTAATGTAGTTATACATCCGACGATCAGTTTCTGTTTCTTTACTCCACAAATACCATTTCTTATTAATTGTACTAACAATAAACAAATTGATTATTGATGAGACTAAAATAATAACAATAAGGATGGGGTCTGTCACGATAATCAACGTTCCAATCGCCAATGTTGAAGCAATAGAAGTTGAAAACTTCACCAATTCTTCAAATACCCGAATGCCTCGAAAAACACTTTCTCTTAAAGCCCGAGAATAATTATCATAAAACTCAGGATTATCAAATGATTCCATATCAATATATTTCACTTTTTGAAAAATAAAATTTTGCATTTTTTTCACAAATACCGCTCGATATCGTGGACTAATATAGGCATTATAAAGCGTGCGAATAAATATAGTAATAGCCACCACTAATAAATACCACAATAATGAGATAAATAACAACTGAATGTCTTCACCATTCATTACGGATTCAATCGCTCGTTTAATAATGAGAATTTTACTCACCGACAACACAACAGATGCAGCAATATGAAAAATGGAAGCAATTACATAAAGAGGACAAAAACGGAAGACATAATCTAAAACTTGTTTAATATTTTTAATACTTTTCATCGATGTCCTCCAAGTATTTACTAGCCTGTGAGACAAACATGTCCTTATATTTACCACCCAAAGCGATCAGTTCATCGTGTCTTCCGTGCTCGATAATCTGACCTTCTTCAAACAGATAAATATGATCAGCATTAACCGTCGTTGTTAATCGATGAGATATAAATATAATCGTACGATCTCGCCCTAAAGAAAGCATATTTTGATATACTTGAGCCTCAGCAAGAGGATCAAGGGCACTACTCGGTTCATCTAAAATAAAGAGTTGATAATTTTGAGCATATCCCCTCGCAATCGCTAATCGTTGCATTTGTCCACCTGAAAAAATGGCTCCTGTGTGATTAAATTCTCGCGTAACTTGCGTATGAATCCCTTCAGGTAATTGATTTACATACGTATCAAGTCCACTAAATGCCAGTGCACGTTGAATTAAATCAATATCTTCATCACTTTCTGGTTTTCGAAATATAACATTTTCAGCAATTGAAACAGCATACACTTCCACGTTTTGGAAAACTGCGCCTACTTGCGACCGCAAAGAAGCCGCATTGGTTTCTTTATAATTTTGACCATTAATAAAAACGTCGCCTTCGTTGACATCATATAGACGCAACAACAACTTCACCAAAGTCGTTTTTCCAGCTCCATTAGAACCAACAATAGCAATCTTTTCACCTTTTTTAATGTTCATATCAATATTTTTTAAAACAGGATGAATGCCATCATAAGCAAAAGTTGCATTTTTAACAACCAACTCTTGAAATGAAGTTAACAGTGGCTCAAAGGCAATTCCCTCAATTTTTGACTTCATCTGCAATACTTCATAAGGAATCCGACACTCAACTGAATTATTTTGTAAATCTCCAATGGAGGATACGAAAGCCGAAACAAGCGTTGATAAAGTCGTAGCGGCAACCGTTAAAGCAGCAAATGAAGCATTACTAATATTATCAATTGTCACAAACGCAAGAACACCCAATGTAATCGGATAAATAGAGGTAATCAGTAAATCCCCAATATAGTGAAGAATGGCTTTTTTCTTAGTAATATCATCAATGACATCAATAATAGCATCACTGGCCTTTAAATTATTCTCTAGTAAAATTCCTTCAATTTCCGTGGTTTTTAAATCAGCCATCGCATCCTTTATAAAGAAAGTTCGATTAATATAGCCTCTTGCCCGATAAAAAGGTCGTTGACGATTTAGGGTTTCATGATTCATTTTCCCGATTTTTATTCGCATTATCATATAAATGGCACCGATGATGACCGCATAGACCACAGCTAAATAATGCATTGAGAAAATCACAATAAAGACACTAATACTTTGAACAACAATACGAGCTACCGTGTTAAGACCCATCGCACTTTGATAAATGTATTGAGTTCCATCTTCAAGAGCACGAGTATAGTCATTTAAGAAGTTGGGACTTTCGTGAAAATCATAATCTACTGAATCTAATTTCTTAAAGAACATTATTGATAAATCTGCTTTAAAATTTCTTTCAACATAGGCATTATAATAAGTAATAATAATATCCAAAAAATTGCACGCCACATAAATAAGACCCATGATTAAAATAACAATCATAGCTTCTTTATACGTACTTCCATCTATACTCGTTTCCTCAAATAGTCCCACCAATTGATTAATGATTTGAATGGGAATAAGGGTTGTAATGGTGGCAACCATGATACTCAAAAGTTGAATTAAGATATCATATGGATATTTACTAATTAATAATTTATAAGACTTTAATGCATTCTTCACTCTTTTATAACTCCTAAACTTATAATAAACAATTATATCACATAAAATGCGTGTTTGCAAATCATCAAAATAGAATATATTTGCTAATATTTTGGCAGATTTAATGATTCCATTAACAAAAAAAAGGTGAAGTCTCACCCTAATAAAAATAAATAATAAATAATAACGATCAATAAACTCGGAATCAAATTGGCAATTTTTAACTTTTCTCCCTGCAAAAAATTAAGACCAATACATGCAATAATCGTATAGCCTACGGCATTAAACGAATTCATAAATTCTAGACTAATAAAATCACCCAGTGCCCATGACAATAATACAATACTGCCTTGATACAAAAACACAACAATACTTGAAAATACCACACCAATTCCTAACGTCGATGCTAAAATCATCGCCGTTATTCCATCAATCGCTGCTTTTAAATACAAAATGCTATGATCTCCACTTGCAGCATTCACACTGCCAATAATGGCCATCGCTCCAATACAAAAAATAATAGAAGCAGTAATAAATCCCTTTGAAAAAGCCCCTCTGTTTATCTTCTTTTCAATTCGTTTTCCAACATTTAAGAGATGATCATCTAGCCTCATCCATTCTCCCAAAAAAGCGCCTACAACCATGGCAACTAAAAGAAGCAGTTCCCCATGAGACGTGATCGTTCCAGCCTCAATAGTTATCATTGATTTAATAACGCCAATGAGTCCAAAGATTAAGACAACAATCCCCACAACCTTTAGAACAGATTCAAGAATTTCTTTCCGAAAAATTTTTCGACATAATATCCCTGCAAATCCACCAACTATAATCGCACTAACATTAACTAAATTTCCTAACATCTAATCGCCTCACTCTATTCAATACTTTGATATTTAAAAATCAAACAAATATAAACTTATTTTCGATATCGAAAAATACATTATCTTATGACGCAATTCCCTCAAACTCTAACTTAAAAAAGCAATTGCTATTCATGGTATCCATAATCATCCTCACTAAAAAACCATCAATGATTATTTGTTATTTCAACAAAATCAATTAGGTCATAACGCCACCCATGAACATATCTTTTTAATCATCAAACAATATCAAGGCTTACACCGCCTCATCAACACATCCATTTAAAAATTTTAGCAAAATTGTCTTCTAACAGATGACCCTTTTTTTAAAATAAATGATGTTTGCTAGAGCGGTTGATTCCATAATAAATAACTCTATTTTGAATATTATAACGTATCTGCCTTTATTTCACAATATTTTTTGATATTATTAAATTTAATCTGTCTTATCCGTTATATAAAAAAGCCTAGTTAGTGAAATGTCCCCTATAAAATAGACACTTTAAAAAGTGCTAAACTACTTTATAGGGGACATTTTATTGTCTCACTAGACTCTTTATTTATTTTCTACCAATTTTTTTACTTTCTTTTTCAGTTCAGTCCGCGGAACCAGAATTATCCGTCCACAACCGCAACACTCTAACTTATAGTCAACTCCTGTTTTTAATACTTTCCAATTTTTAGATCCACAGGGATGAGTTTTTTTAAATTCAAGTACATCATCAATTTGATAAATATTAGCGTTCATGATGAATAACCATTTCATCTTTTGCTAGATGATATCCTTTACTATTGATTAATTCAAGCACTCTTTTCTTGATGGCTCTTTCCACTTCTAAGTGTTGCTCACATAAAGTTTTTGCTGAAATTGATAATTCTATTCCTTCTTTTGTCAGATTGGTTAGTCCAATAACATTGGGCCCTTCAACAATTTGAGGAAACGAATCGACAAGTGATGGTAATTTTTCTTGTAAGAGGGCGATGATTTCATCGATTGGTGCTTGATGATCTACCCAAATACTGCAAGTTGCCAATGAATAATGACGAGAAAAGTTAATCAATTCACTCACTTCTCCGTGTGCAAAAATTTTAAGTTCTCCTCGCGAATTCAAAACATGAGTTGAACGAGTTTTAATCGCAACCACTTTTCCTTTAAAACCTTTGATTTCAACAATATCATCCACCTCATAATAATTTCCAAAAATAATGACAATGCCTGATAAAATATCATGGATTAACTTATGACTAGATAGTCCGATAATAATAGCAATGATAGCAAAGCCCCATAACAAGGCCTCAATATTTAACCCCCATACCTCTAACATCGCCAATATTGCAATTAAAATAACCAAATAAGTAATAATTCTTTTTAGTAAAAGGGCAACTGATGAGGCTCTTTTATTAACTACTTTTTGACGCGCTTGTCGTGTAAGAAAATAAATAAACATCAACACAATCATGGTAACAACAATCACAATGATACTAATAATAATTGAACTTTGATACTCATTAATAAATTGTGTAAGCCATTCAAACATATTGATTCCTCCTACTTATTTTGATGGTGACTGATTAGCAATAATTTCTTGCGCTAATTCCCGATATTCTTTACTACCTCGAGAATTATAAGCAAACTTTAAAACACTTTTGCCATACATTGGAGCTTCTTGCAAATGACTAGAGCGATTAATAATCGTTTTAAAAGTTTTTTCAGGAAATAATTCATGCACTTTATCAACAATTTTATATCCCAACACATTGCGATTATCGAGCTTAGTTAATAAAATTCCTTCTACAGTTAAACTCCCTTTCGTGCGCTTTTTTTCAGTTTGAATTTGATTAATTTTATGAATCATTTGTCCCAACGCATCATAACCTAAAAAATCACATTCTACTGGAATAATCACCGAATCGCTTGCAAATAATGCATTATCAACAATCACTCCCAATGAAGGAGGACAATCTAATAATATATAATCATACTCATCTTTGACGACCGCTAACTTTTGAGCTAAAATCAATGATTTATTCTTTTCATTAGCTAAATTAGCCTCCATTTTTGATAAATGGATAGACGCCGGAATGATATGCAAATTACGATCAATAGTCTCATAAATCGCATCTTCAATATCAACTTCACTGGCTAATAATTCATAAGAAGTCGCTTCAACCAGTTCTCTTGATAATCCCAATCCAATAGTCGCATTTGCCTGCTCATCTAAATCAATGAGTAATATGGTTTTATTTTCATTAGCAAGTGCTGCTCCCAAATTAATGGCCGTCGTGGTCTTTCCAACTCCACCCTTTTGATTGGCAATAGCAATGGTTTTCCCCATATGAATTCCCTCCAATATTTATAATGGTTTCTTTTTAATGACTGCAAATGTCCGTGGATAAGTAATCAACGTCGGAGCATTTTTACGAATCATAATGAGCGTTCTTGTTCCCATTTGTTCACTTAATTCATACGGAACAATGGCCTCCACACTTGCATACAATTTATTAAAAGCATTCGTTGCCTTTTTTAAATCGTCTTGATAATCTGGTCCTTTCATAGCAATCAAATGTCCACCCACTTTTAATAGCGGAATACACAATTCTACTAACAGTGATAAAGATCCCACGGCCCGTGAACTAGCGATATCAAATTGCTCACGCAACTGACATAAATTTTCTGCTCGGTCATTTACTATTATAACATCTTTTAATCCACATTTCAAAACCAATTGATTTAAAAACACACATTTCTTTGTGGTGGGTTCTACAAGAGTTAGTTTTAAAGATGGATACTTCATTTTCAATGGAATTCCAGGAAACCCGGCTCCGCTTCCGATATCAATCATCGATTCAATAGATGAAAAATCAATGACTTTGGCAACCGCTAAAGAATCTTCGAAATGTTTGATATAAACCTCACGCTCGGCAGTAATGGAAGTTAAATTATACTTCTTGTTTTCTTCAACAAGAAACTCATAATATGTTTTAAACAAATCCATGTTTTTTCACGCTCTCCAAATAAACTAACAATATGGAAATATCACTGGGATTAACTCCACTAATACGAGACGCTTGACCAATGGTATGCGGACGCACTTTGTTGAGTTTGTCTTTAGCTTCCTTCGCAATATTTAAAATATTGTCATAATTTAACGTTTCCGGGATTAATTTTGACTCCATAATAGCCGCTGTTTGGGCAACTTTTAATTCCTTTTGAATATATCCTTCGTATTTAATCGCAATCAATATTTCTTCTTGAATGCCCTCAGTAACGTCAAAAGAGACTCCACTAATCGCACTAATATCATCAAAAGTCATATCAGGACGACGCAACAATTCATAAGCACTCATTTTTTCACGAATAATTGATTTTTCATGTTGTTCTAAATAGCCATTTACTACTTCTTTAGGAGTGATTTTCAATTCTTTTAATCCCTCAATGGTTGCTTGTTTAATAGCAATTTTTGATAAATAACGCTCATATCTTTCCTCAGAAATCAGACCCATCTCATGGCCAATGGAAAGCAAACGTTCTTCAGCATTATCATGACGAAGAAGTAAGCGAAATTCTGCTCTCGATGTCAGCATCCGATAGGGATCTTTCACCCCTTTAGTAATGAGATCATCAATTAAAACGCCAATATAGGCTTGA
>Ga0172378_10005167_pt1 | contig 12183 bp, 15 predicted proteins | sample GrowelOW332metaG_FD_119755 | JGI IMG/M metagenome (GOLD analysis project Ga0172378, IMG submission 119755) | Groundwater microbial communities from an aquifer near a municipal landfill in Southern Ontario, Canada - Pumphouse #3_1 metaG | ecosystem: Environmental > Aquatic > Deep subsurface >...
GACATTGTTCAATCCAATATTCTGAGGATGGGTACACTTTTAGTGAAGCAATAGAGACTTCGTATCAGGCACCGTTAACACGACCCATAAATATGACTTTTTACTTGATTCGGCAAGTATGATATGATTCGCAGTTGTTCTGCGAAATGCGTGATTTTATGACGGTTTCGTTGAACGGGCAGTGTTTTGTGCTTATGCATTATCCGATGCTTTCATGGCCGAAGAAAAACAGTGGAAGCATACAACTGCACGGGCATATTCATAGTGACGCGAACTACAATATCAGGAACCGTGATGAAGGAAACATCATTGAACCGTATCACATATACGAAATCGGTTATCCCAGATGTGTGTGCCAACAAGCACAGTCAGAAAAAGAAGCAGACCCGAATTTTTGCGAATGCTCACGCCGGAGTATTCTGTATGTATATGAGAATTTGATTCCAGATAAAAAGGTAACAGTTGAGACAATTGAAACGGCATTGACAGGAGGAAGCAAATGCAGATTCAGAGTGATAGTGGAGTGAATGCTGTGAAATAGCAGCTTCCTGATATCATGACCTCTCTGCGAATAGTATGCAGTTTATGTATTATTTTTAGCAAAGTCTTCTCAGAAAGCTTTTTCGTGCTATACATAGCGGCAGGAATTACAGATATGATAGACGGGTTTATTGCAAGAAAATTCAATGCAGAGAGTTCTTTTGGAGAAAGATACGATAGCGTTGCAGATGTACTTTTTATAGGAATTTGCCTATTCAAAATAGTGCCTGTGTTATATTTAAAGATTTGGCATATTGTCTGGATTATAATGATTGCCATAATAAAAGGATGTAATTTGCTGTTTTCGTATTTATACCATAGAAAAAAAGGGTTTCTACATACAACGACAAATAGAATTACAGGATTGCTACTTTTTCTGTTTCCAGTCTTTTTTATGTGTGTTCAGAAAGATGATCTTATTGCTGTTTTGTGTGTTGTGGCAACATTTGCAGCGATACAAGAAGGGCATTACATAGCGTGCTGTTATTATGTGTACAAGGAGAATGATAATAATGGGAGTAATTGAACTAAAACAAAATTTGGTAGAAATAATCTCTACTTGCAGCAAAATAAAGGCAATAGGACAAACAGGAAGTTTAGATGAGAAATTAATCCCTGGGAAAAGTGATATTGATCTGTTCGTGTTATGTTCTGAGATTCCAACCATGGAAGATAGAAATAAAATGTATAACAGCATACAAAATGAGACGTTTGAACTGCAAATGGAGGTATGCGATGGCGGGCAATGGGGTTATGGAGACATTCTTGTTTCCGATGGAATTGATGTAATGCCAATGTATTTTACTGTAAGAGAAATGTGTGATTATCTGGAAGAAGTACTAAATTGTAAGCATCTGGAAAAAGAAGGAAGATTTTATCCGGTGGGAAGAGTTGCAAGTATTGCTACCATCCATGTCCTATATGAAAAGGATAATACATGGACAGATATAAAAGATATGGTAAATCAAAAGCCCATGATATTTTTTCAGAAATGGTACAAAAACGAAATAAGTCAGGTTATTGACGAAGAAGACTTAGGACGTTCAGAACTACGGAAAGAAGTTCTGTTTTTTCATCAGGTTTTGGAAAATGCATTGGATCATTTACTGCAGGCACTTTATGCTGTAAATAAATGCTATTTTCCAAGTAGAAAGAGAACAATGTCTGCCATAAATGATTTTCAGTATAGACCAGTTGACTGCTATGAGAGACTTCTGCATATAGTGCAAGATGGCACAAAAGAAGAAACAATAGTTCAGGCAATCAATGAATTAAGAAGAATTACAGCAGAGGTTAGAGAACTCGGTCACATTATGTGTGATTAATTGAAAATATTAAACCCCCAGCTATGCTGGGGAGAACGAAGTAAGTGGAAACGTTACGGATAACAAAATAAAGCCTCCTGTGCTAGCATAAGAACGGTGTTGCAAGCCAATCTTATAAGCACAGGAGGCAGTCCAAATGGACAACTTGAGTTTATCACACACGAAATACAGGTGCCAGTATCATATCGTTTTATACCAAAGTATAGAAAGAAGGTACTATATGGACAGTTAAGGAACGATGTGAGAGAAATAATAACTATGTTATGCAGGTATAAAGGCGTGAAGATTATATCAGGAGCGGTATGCGTAAACCATATACATATCAGTGTATCGATGCCACCGAAGATATCGATATCAAGTTTTATGGGATATCTGAAGGGAAAGAGCACACTCATGATATATGACAGACACCCAAACCTACAGAGTAAATGGGACAAAGCATTTTGGGCAAGAGGATATTACGTAGAAACAATTGGTAATGTCACAGAAGCAGCGATAAAGAAATATATCGAAGAACAAAGTGAAGAAACCAGGAAAGAAGAACTACATAGTACCTCTTTATAGAGGACCAGTAACACGCTTGCAATACCCCGCCTTCGGGCGGCGCAGTAATCGGCTTTTATTAGGGCCAATCCAGAAAGAGCATGGGAAGACTGTGAGATACTATGAGCGGTGCTGAGGAAGTTCCGAGGGATATCATATACAATGATCCTAAGATCTATGCGTCCATAAAGGATTTTGGTGCGCAGCCGGATGATTACTGTCTTGTTGCACAAGCAGAGGACAGGGTTATTGGCGCTGATGAGACAGAATGGTCAATGGTGTATCGTTTCTGAGATGCGGGAGCTGTATCTACAATGCATCGTGGCAGTGAAGTTTATAGTGAAGCACAGTGAAGTTTACAGTGAAGTGGAGTGAAGTTTTCCTTTACTACTTCACTGCTTTTTACTATACTGAATGCATCAGCAGCATGGAAATTGTTTTGACCGGACACGAAAAGAAGGCACATTATGCAGATAGATGAACTGGTGCAAGGGCTTAATCTGGAGGATAAGAATTGCGAGTTTAAGGGAATTATAAAGGACGGCAGGAAGAAAGACGGGCAGGCAGAGGAAATTGGCTGGTTGAAAACAATCGCAGCATTTGCAAATACAGAGGGCGGAATACTGTATGTCGGTGTGGAAGACAAGAGCCACAAGATACTTGCGCTGGAACACAGCACTGCTGATTCCGTCATCAGGATGATCCATCACAAGATTGGAGAAAAGATATCTCCTTCAATAGACTATGACATAGATACGATTCAGGTGCCGGGGACAATTCCGGCAAGATATGTAATCAGTGTGTCAGTTAAAGTCAGCAGGAATCTTCCGGTAGTTATTCATGAGGGCGGTCTTCTGGGAATATATGTCAGGAATTATGGTCAGACGCAGATCGCTACGCCGGAGCAGATACGGGATCTGGTACTAATGAGTGACCATGTTCCATATGATTCGCCTTTTACAGAGCTGAGTTATGATAAGAAAGACTTCTCGATCCTCTTTAAGCTTGCCGGGGAACGCGAGGCAGATATTACTGATAAACAACTGATTTCCATAGGGTTTATGTCGGAAGAAAGAAAACTGTCAAAAGGAGCTCTTTTGTTCAGGGATGACTGCAATGATCTGAGGACAGAGACGGTGTGTTCAGTTTGGCCGGAACTGTCAAAAGAAAGCAGTATAGTACTTGCACATCAGGAGTATGCTGGCAATCTGCTTGAGATCATCAGCAAATCAATACAGTTTGTAAAGAATCATTCGGCAAATGGATACCGCAAAGAAGAAACCAGCAGAGTCTCATATATAGCTTATCCCGAGAGGTCTGTAACAGAGGGCATAGTGAACGCTGTTGGACACAGGAACTACTTCATGCAGGGAACTCAGATCGAAATTAATGTTTTTCGTGATCGCCTTGAAATTGTTGCGCCAGGGGCTTTGCTCGGGGTAAGAACGCTGACAAAAGAAAAGAATATCTCGTCAATCATTCCCAGACGCAGGAATGAGGTGATATGTGGCATCCTTGAAATGTGTCGTTACATGGAGAAAAAGGAATCTGGTTTCGACAAGATCGAGGAAGACTATGCTTCATTCGATGACAACCATAAGCCATATATTTCTTCTAACACACAATCCTTTACGCTTACAATGCCGGACCAGACATACAGCTATGGGGTGATCTCGGAGCAAAATGATGTAATTCCGGCAGTATACACGGAAAGCATGACGACTGGGAGAAACGATGTCAGGATACTTGCTTTCTGTTATCAGTCCGGCCGGACCGTCAGAGAGATAGCGGAATATCTGAATATCAAGCCCTCGACATATTTCAGGCAAAACACAATAAGCCGACTGGTCAGGGAAGGGTTTCTGGTTGAGACAGTGGGAGAAAAGGCGGCAATATACAGAGCAAATCACAACAAGGTCAAAGAGAAATGATACCAATAACAGCTCGATAGTCATGCAGGTGTGTATTTAAATGAAAACGCCATAAATATTGTATAGGAGAGAGAAACATGGAACTGATTCGTAATTTTAAATATTCCGGAGGCTTCTTCGGACACTATGAGGAACTTATAAGAGATGTAGTTATTCCTTATCAGGAGAGAATTCTTAATGATGAAATAGATGGTATAGAGAAGAGTCACAGTCTCGAAAACTATCGCCTGGCTGCCGAGAAGATCGAAACCGGAAAGTGCAGCGGTAAGTTCTATGGGATGGTATTTCAGGACAGTGATGTTGCCAAATGGCTTGAGGGCGCAGCGTATTCTCTCTGTCTTAATCCTGATAAATCGCTCGAGGAGCGCTGTGATTCTGTGATCGATCTGATCGGGAGAGCACAGGAAGCAGACGGATATCTGGACACATATTATACAGTCCTTTGCCCCGAAAAGAAGTGGACGAACCTCGAACAGGGGCATGAGATGTACTGCGCAGGCCACATGATAGAGGCAGCTGTTGCCTATGCAGAGAGCACGGGCAAAGAAAAGCTCCTTCATATCATGTGCGGGATGGCAGATCACATATATAAGCGCTTTGTGAGTGACGGAACAGCCGGATTCCCGGGGCACCCTGAAATTGAACTGGCTCTCATGCGTCTTTATGGCTATACAGGAAACAACAATTATCTGGAACTGGCGGGGCACTTCGTGGATGTTCGCGGAACAGATCCTGAATTCTTCGACAGGGAAGCGGAAAAGAGAGGCTGGGATGTCTGGCCGAGAGGCGATAATCCGGCGTTATACAATCTGAGTTATGCACCTGTCCGTGAGCAGACAAATGCTGAAGGACACGCTGTCAGAGCTGTGTATCTTTTCTCCGGGATGGCGGATGTAGCGATGGCAACGGACGATGATTCATTAAGAAACGCCTGCCGCAGGTTATGGGAGAGCATCACAAAGCGCAGAATGTACATAACGGGTGGAATCGGCTCTCAGTATGAGGGAGAGTCTTTCTCTGAGGATTATGACCTTCCAAATGATACAGCTTATGCCGAGACATGCGCCGCGATCGGTCTGATATTCTTTGCCAGACGCATGATCATGATGGATCACGACAGCAAGTATGCGGACACGATGGAGAGAGCACTTTACAATGGTGTTTTGTCAGGAATGCAGCTCGATGGGACGAGATTCTTCTATGTAAATCCACTCGAATCGCTTCCCGGTATTTCAGGGGAATGTGCATCTCACAAGGCCGCACTGGCAGAGAGACCGCAGTGGTTTCCGTGTGCCTGCTGCCCGCCAAATGTCGCAAGGCTTATTCCATCGCTCGCAGAATATGCATGGACAGTAGATGCAAACGACAGAAAATTGTACGCAAATCTCTATATTTGCGGTGAACTTGATATTGGAAAATGCCTCAGTGCAGGTCAGAATTGTCAGACGGGAGGCAGAGTTTTGGTCGAGACGGCTTATCCCTATGACGGTACTGTCAAATATAGTTTTGCGCCTGAAGGAGACGAGCCAATCAGGATGACTCTCATGATAAGGATCCCGGGATGGAGCCGCAACACAACGGTACTCCGCAATGGAAAGGCCGTTGATTGTCTGGTGGAAAAGGGCTATGCCCAGATAAACGGGCCATTCACTGCAAATGATGTAATTGAGCTTGAACTGGACATGAGCGTCAGAAGAGTTTTCGCAAATACGAAGGTCAGCGACGACAGCGGTAAGTGTGCGTTCGCAAGAGGACCGCTCGTGTACTGTGCTGAAGGCGCAGATAATGATGGAGATGTGCTGGGACTTCGAGTTAAGAAAAATGCCGCGCCACACGCGGAGCTTTTTGATGAGGACAATCTCTCGGGTATGGTCGGCATTGATGTTGAAGGTGTGAGAATTGATGCGGCAGACAATGATGCACTTTATTCTGACATACGCCCGGAAGAACGGGATTGCATTATCCATCTGATACCGTATTACACATGGAACAACCGTGGCATTAATGAAATGCGCGTATGGATACCGGAAGTGTGATTACAGTGCAAGGCTTACCATTTCTAAAGTTTGTTCACCAGAGTATTTCGTGCGCAGTGACAATAAATGTGGAAGTTACCTTTTCAAACTGGAACTTCTGATTTCAATTGACCATTTCATTAAAGATCGTCAAGAAAAGTGTGGCATTATCATCAAAGATAGTCTGGAAAAGTGTGGTAATCTCATCAAAGATCGTCTGGAAAAGTGCTGAACTGTGCCGAATGGTAATGTAAAATATGTGATAAATACAAGGATTGCAGGAATACGGCGGTGACATAAATGCGCAGATCGATTTATAACAGTTTAGTTAAATGGAAAAACAGCAACAACAGAAAACCTCTTGTACTCGAGGGGGCACGTCAGGTTGGGAAAACATGGATACTTAAAGAATTCGGCAATCATGAATTCAGTAACATGGCATACCTTAGTTGTGATAATAATCCGGCACTCAGGGATTTATTTATTGACTATGATGTACAACGTATTATACGGGTTATATCGGCACTTACGAATGAACGGATCGTACCGGAGAAAACACTTATAGTGCTTGATGAGATACAGGAACAAGTAAGGACGGGGCTTTCACAGACAGCCAGGTGACAACATATGAATGTGATCCCACGCATCCTGATAAATATGTTGAAATAGTACCGAGAGAAGCCGCAGCGACCACAACAACTTCATCAACATCAGGCACGCTCTGCGCCCATGAGTACGAGTGGGTAGAGGACGAGGCAGCAACAGCGGAAAGCGATGCAAAGCTCGTCCACAAATGTAAGAAGTGTGGGAATATTGATATGCGCATGACTGAAGCGAACAGTGCATATGTCCAGTTCCTGAGGGAGTCAGCAGATAAGATAACGAAAGCATCAGCAAATGCGACAGTAAAGATAGAGGCAAAGAACTGGTCGAGCTTCCAGAGGACAGTCATTGATGCGCTCTCAAAGAGACCGGATGTAACGCTTGTAGTCAATTACACAGAAGCAGGAATCAGGCATCAGATCACGATCCCTGCAGGGACTGATTTCGCAGAATTCATTGATGAGAACGGTTACACAGGTTTTGGCTTCCTTGTTAGCAAGGGACTTGAGACTGATTACTGGGCAGGAAAACTTACAAAGTAATAGAAAATATATAAGGATCAATTTAAGGCATCTGTCGGGAATGCAGGTGCCTTTTTTATGCGCTTTTCGGGAACGACCTCCACGAGGACGGATACAGGCAGGTGGCAGACTAGATGGGCTTTGATTGGTCCAGGTGCTGTCAATCCTATTCTGCTGTTGTCCACAGGTGATGGAGCATACAAGAATTCGCGGGTAAGAAAACAAGTCTGGCAAGTGAGGTTTCTGCGGGTTTACCCGCGAAACAGGGCAGACCATCGGATTCGCGGGTAAGAAAGCACGTATGGCAAGTGAGGTTTCTGCGGGTTTACCCGCGAAACAGGGCAGGCCGTCGAATTCGCGGGTAAAGAAGCAGGCTGGGCAAGTGTCTGATAAACTCGTTTACCCGCGAAACAGGGCAGACCATCGAATTCGCGGGTAAAGAAGCGCGTATGGCAAGTGAGGTTTCTGCGGGTTTACCCGCGAAATGGGGCTGGCCATCGAATTCGCGGGTAAGAAAGCACGTCCGGTAACAATAACTGACGCAAGCATACCCGCGAAACAGGGCAGACCATCGGATTCGCGGGTAAGAAAGCACGTCCGGTAACAATAACTGACGCAAGCATACCCGCGAAACAGGGCAGGTCATCGGATTCGCGGGTAAAGAAGCGCGTCCGGCAACCATAACCAGTAAGGAGAGGTGAAGAGTATTGCGCCCGAGCATCTGGACAAAAGATAGTTGACATGTAAGCAGGCAGAGACGAATATGAATAAAGACATAACGATTGAAGAGGAATGAATCTCTTCGAAGGAGTATATAGATTTTCTGAAAAGGACGGATCGGCGTGCACAATACCCTCAGGAACGATTCGATGAAAGAGTCGAGAAACTTGTAAATAATGTTCAGACGCTTCACCTTCTGTTTACTCTTCCGGTCTGTTTCGTCTATAATACCTTTCGTGTCTGAGGGAGGTTATTCATGCGTACAACAGTAAAAGATCTGGGAACAGGCAGTATAGGAAAATTGTTATTTTCACTTGCTATACCGGCAATTGTTGCCCAGCTTGTAAATTTGCTTTATAACATTGTTGATCGAATCTATATCGGTCATCTTCCTGAAAGTTCTGCGGCCTTAGGTGGGTTATCTATTGCTTTGCCAATCATCACAATGATCATGGCAATCACGCAGCTGTTTGGAGCTGGCGGTGCACCTCTGGCAGCTATAAGATTAGGACAGAAAAATAAGGATGATGCCGAGAAAATCATGATGACTTCCTTTACTTCGCTGATCTGTTCAGGTGTCATTATTACAATCGTTGTTTTATTGTTTGCCGAACCTCTTCTGTATATGTTTGGTGCAGATGCTTCAACAATCAATTATGGTCTTTCATACATTAAAATTTATGCTGTCGGTACTGTCTTTGTGCAGATTTCCATAGGCATGAATAACTATATCAACACCCAGGGCTTTGCAAAAATTGGGATGATGACCGTATTAATCGGCGCAATCCTGAATATCATATTGGATCCAATATTTATATTTGCCCTGGATATGGGAGTTAAGGGAGCAGCATTGGCTACCATTATTTCTCAAGGTGTATCTGCTGTATGGGTACTGAAGTTCCTGTTCGGACAGGACTCAACAATAAAAATGCGAAAACAGTATATAAAGCCAGATATGAAAATTCTTCTTTCAATACTGTCCCTGGGTGTATCTCCATTCATCATGGCTTCTACAGAATCTATTCTGCAGATATCCTTTAATAATTCTATGCTGATGTATGGAGGCACTCTTGCAGTCAGCTCTATGGCAATCCTGATGAGTCTCACCCAGCTTCTGACTTATCCAATTCAGGGTATCTGCATGGGTGCACAGCCAATCATGAGTTATAACTTTGGCGCAGGGGATTATGCTCGAGTCAGGAAGTGCTTCAAACTGCTGTTCAAAGTATGTCTGACTGCTTCATTCATTGTCAGCGGACTGGTCATGCTGTTCTCAAAGAACTTTGCGGCTATCTTCTCCAGCAATCCAGATGTACAGTCCTTTGCTAAGTGGGCAATCAGAATCTACATGTTCGGTCTGCTTCTGTTTGGTGCGCAGATTGCCTGCCAGCAATCGTTTATGTCACTGGGACAGGCAAAGAGATCCCTGATGATGGCTTTGTTCAGAAAAGTAATCCTGCTGATTCCTCTGATTTTTATATTGCCGGCAGTTCTTGGCAACAGCAGTCTTGCGGCTTCAATGGCTGAACCAGTTGCGGCATACTGCAATGACAGCGCTCGCGTCTTCTGTGTCCTGTTGGCAGAGCCAATTTCTGATATCTGTGCAGCCATTGTCACAACCAGTCTGTTTCTTCAGTTCTACCGAACCAAACTGAATAATCCTGCGGCAGATGCAGCTGCTGTTAATGAATAATCTCTGTGACTTGGCGACAGGCATCAATGGTAAGATGTGATGCTAATCTAAAAGTGGACACGGAAGTCTGGCACCGCGAATTGTTCCAGTTTTAGTTATAGCCCCCTTATGAAGCATATTTCCAAGGTTTCTTTCAACTGTCGTAACGCCGATATCGGCAAACACCTTAATTTACATGCACGCAATAAGCTTATTTCTTGCCGTTAACATGCTATAATAAGCAGGAAGTCAAAGGAGGGTGCGGTATGAATTATATTTCTGTTGCGGATACGGCAAAAAAATGGAATATGTCAGAGCGTACGGTACGCAATTACTGCGCCCAGAACAAAATACCCGGCGCATTTCTCACGGGCAAAACGTGGAATGTCCCTGATAATGCTGAAAGGCCGGATCGCAGCAACAAACACTCCGATGCGCCCAAAACGCTGCTCGACTTTCTACGGGCGGAGCAGGCGGCAAAGACCTCCGGCGGCATTTATCACAAGCTGCAAATCGAGCTGACCTACAACTCCAACCACATCGAGGGCAGTCGCCTGACCCACGACCAGACGCGCTTTATCTTTGAAACGAATACCATCGGCGCGATGGACGGCACGATGAATGTGGACGATATTGTCGAGACGGCGAACCACTTCAAGTGCATCGATATGATCATCACACAGGCGAAGTATCCGCTGTCAGAGAGATTCATCAAGGAGCTTCATCAGACGCTGAAAAGCGGTACGAGTGATTCACGCCTTGACTGGTTTGCAGTGGGCGATTACAAACGTATGCCGAACGAGGTGGGAGGCAAGGAAACCACTCCGCCGGAGCAGGTCGCGGACGAGATCAGGAAGCTGCTTGCCGAGTACAACGCGGTGAAGGAAAAAACGTTGGAGGAGATCATCGAATTCCACGTCCGTTTTGAGTCTATACATCCATTTCAGGACGGCAACGGTCGCGTCGGCCGGCTTATAATGTTCAAGGAGTGCCTGCGAAACGGGATTGTGCCGTTCATCATCGACGATGATATGAAGCTGTTTTATTATCGCGGACTCCATAAATGGAGCAGCGAAAAAGGCTATCTGACCGATACCTGCCTTGCGGCGCAGGATAAGTTCAAGGAGTATCTGGACTATTTCAGAATCAGGTACTGAGCTGTTTTATACTTGATGACAAACGGAGCATCGGGTTTGTGGATGTAGACCGGATGACTTGATGACAACAATGATTTTTCAATAAGAAGCCCCATTTTACGGCATTTGTCGCGAAATGAGGCTTCCTGCTTTTTCTACATTACACCGCTTATTACTCTTCCAGTGTTCCGATCGCTGATATGCCGAGGAGAATGTCAACGATAACAAACGGCTTTCTTACAAACCTTCCACTGGAAATTGTTTTGAATATTCCTTTGTTCAGGAGCAAATGTATGACAATAAGAGCTCCGAAAAACAGCCCCAGAATTTCATGTACGGTTCCGGATGCGTATTTGCTGAAAATAAGTGAAAAGAAGAATGCAAACAGGAATATGGATTCGATGAATCGTATAATGTTTTTTCTCATAGGATTACCTCTCATGGGTGTATAACTGCTCGTATATATCGCTGGGAAAATGTTGTCTCTTAATTGTCAGATTACATGAAATACAGTCCAAATCCTATCGAAATTCCGTGAAGAAACTGTGATAAATGTGTGAAGCAAGAGCAAAATATACGTTTGGCAGGAATCACATATATTCATAAATATCGTTGCAATAGGCATCATAAACAGGCATCATAAGCGAATATGGCGGCATAGCTTTTGCAGGCGGAGGAAAAGATGATTGGGGATATGGCAACACGGTCAGTTCCAAAGAGGAATTCCTGAAGCGTTTCGACAGGATCACCTATGCGATAAAGAATACCACGTATATTGTTGGCTACTGTTACACACAGGTAACAGATGTCCAGCAGGAGATCAACGGCCTTATGGACATGGATAGAAATTTCAAAGTGGATCCAAAGAAGATATACGAAATCAATATGAAATGATAGAGTTAAGGCAGTCACTTATGGCTGCCTTTTTTATACAAAGAACACTTAAATTTCAAGGAGCGGATATGGTACTCATTAAGGAACGGGTAGGTAAACTGCTGGAGTATATTTCGGAACTGATATATCCGGAATCGAAGCCTGTAGATAATTACAAGATGCTCAGAAGCGATGAGCGTTTCAGCAACATAGAAGGGATAGATACGTCTGACTGGGACGATTATAAGAGAGGACAGATCTGGGGCGGACACAGGGAATACTACTGGTTCGAGACGAAGATCAC
>Ga0172378_10005171_pt1 | contig 12178 bp, 11 predicted proteins | sample GrowelOW332metaG_FD_119755 | JGI IMG/M metagenome (GOLD analysis project Ga0172378, IMG submission 119755) | Groundwater microbial communities from an aquifer near a municipal landfill in Southern Ontario, Canada - Pumphouse #3_1 metaG | ecosystem: Environmental > Aquatic > Deep subsurface >...
GATAAAATAAACAGAAATTTATCAAGCTGTATGAGAGCATGATTGAAGTAGAATAAAATAAAAACCCCTTGCACTGTACGTTGCCGTAAGTCATTAAAGCAATGGCTTACAATGAGCTTCATAGCTCGTTTAGCAAACATAAAACGCAATGGGTTTTTTATTTAATTATTTCTTTAAATCTTTTAAAAACGCTTCAATTCTTTCAAGTGCAATTGTGATATGCTTTATGGAATAAGCATATGATATTCTTACAAATCCTTCACCACAATCTCCGAAAGCTGTTCCCGGCACTATTGCACAATTGTAATTAAACAAAAGCTTTTCACAGAATTCTTCACTTGTAAGCCCATATTCACTTATGTTAGGATAAATATAAAATGCACCCTCGGGTTCTAAGGAATCAAGTCCTATATTCTTTAGTGAATTATAAATATATCTGCGTCTGTGATTATATTCATCAATCATCATTGCAACGTCATCATCTCCGTTTTTTAGCGCCTCGCAGGCAGCGTATTGAGATGTTGTTGGTGCACACATTATCACATATTGGTGTAATTTTAAAATTTGAAGACATAATATTTCAGGCGCGCAAAGATAACCAAGACGCCAGCCTGTCATAGCATAGGTTTTAGAAAATCCGTTTACCAAAATTGTATGTTCATACATACCTGGCAATGATGCAAATGAAGTATGTACTCTGTCATATGTCATTTCCGAATAGATTTCATCAGACAAAACAATTATGTTAGTATCTCTAATAATATCGGCAATTTCAGAGAGTTCTTCCTTTGTCATAATAGCGCCTGTCGGGTTATTTGGATAAGGAAGGACAAGCATCTTTGTGCGTGGTGTAATGGCTGCTTTCAGCTTTTCGGGATTTAATTTAAATTTTTCAATAAAAGTTGTTTCAATAATTACAGGCACACCACCAGCAAGCTTAATTAGAGGTTCATAACATACAAAAGCAGGAAGGGGTAGTATAACCTCATCGCCTGGGCCTATCAAAGTGCGAAACGCAAGATCAATAGCTTCACTGCCACCAACTGTAACAATAATTTCAGTTTCAGGACGGTATAAAACATGAAATTTTCTATATAGATAATTTGATATCTCGTTGCGAAGTTCGGGAATACCTGCATTTGAAGTGTAATAAGTTTTACCATTCTCAAGACTTTCAATTCCTGCTTCACGTATGTGCCACGGGGTTACAAAATCAGGCTGACCAACAGTCAAGCCCACCACGTTTTCCATATTAGAAAGTAAATCAAAGAATTTTCGGATACCTGAGGGTTTGGTTTGCAGGACACTTTTTAATATAACTGAATCATAGTCTACCATTAACCCCAAAATCCTCTCTCATCTTTTTCATCATTTTTATATATTACACCATTATCCTTGTATTTTTTAAGAATAAAACATGTTGCGGTTGAGGTTACATTTTCAATAGGCGCGAGCTTTTGAGATACAAAATAAGCTACTTCACGCATAGTTTTACCCTCAATGATAATACAAAGGTCATATGAACCTGACATGAGATAAACGCTTTTAACATCGGGATAGTTGTATATTTTTTCAGCAGTTTTGTTGAAGCCTATATCTCGCTGGGGCTGCAATTTAACTTCAATCAAAGCAGAGACATATTCACGATCGATTTTATCCCAGTCGATGATTGTTTTATAACCTAGGATTGTTCCGTTTTTTTCATATTCATTTACTGCATCTTTAATTTCATTTTCGTTTTTGCTAAGCATGACTGCAAGCTGTTCTGTAGAAAGTGAAGCGTTATTTTCGAGTATTTTTAATAATTCATCCATGATTTATATACCTTTCTTTTTAGTAATTTTTTCAACAATACCTTCATAGGTAAGACCATATTTTATTGCGATATCACTTGCATAGCTCTTGCCTTTCGGCTTGGCTCGTAAAATCTTGAATGAACGCACACCGTGAGTTTCAATTCCAGCAACAAGTGTATCAATTTTGCCTCCGTTGAATTCTCTTGTATGTTCATTGATTTCATCAATTTCTCCGGCAAGCTCATGCAGATGAGTTGAGAAAAGGCAACGGCAACCTACTCTTGATAGGCCTTTTAATACTTCGGAGGCTATATAAGACGCCTCATATGAGCCCGTAGCAGAGAGCGATTCATCAAGCAAAACAAGACTGTTTGCAGTAACTGCTTCAAATATTTCACTCAAGCGAGCACATTCCTCGCCAAGACGACCTTTGTCAAGTGTATCCTCAGCTCCAGTTGGAAAATGAGTGAAAACAGCATCAACAGGGCTAATTTTCATATACTTGCCAGGTAGATACATTCCGAGCTGAAACATAACCTGGGCCAATCCAAGTGCGCATGTAATAACGGATTTTCCACCACGGTTAGGGCCTGTCAAAATATAAATGGAAGCGTTTTCGTCATAAACAAGATCATTTGGAACAACAATATCATCAATTCGCAATGCAACGCAGGGATTATATAAATCACGAGCAACGAAAGCGTGCTGTTCCATTGGTGCAAGCTCAGGCTTGCAAAGCGGATTACCACGCACTAATAAATCACGCATCATATATGTGCATTTTGTAAGAAATTCAATTTCGGGTAAAAGATTAAGCAGGAACTCGGTGCTGTCAAGCACATAGCTTTGAATGATTTTTTTCCATGAGCGCAGGGAAGACTTGTACACATCATTTATCGCTGAATTAAAAGCAAGAGAAAGTGCCATTTTCTGGTTTTCTGACTGCTTTTTGCCGAAAGGTACAAGACTTGCAATACAAGTATATTCGTCATCACTAAAATTGAACCGTAAAATTTTTTCAAGAGTATCTCCTGAATGAAAGCTTTCTGGATTTACTGACAAGACTCCAGCGGCTTCAGGTCTTAGCTGAGAGTCAAGATTTACACCAATCGTAACACTTTTTATTTCACGGACACGATTTGAAAGCTCCTTAAGCTTTGAGTTTAACTCGCAGTAATATTCACTTTCCACAAGTTCATTGATTTTTTCGGCAAGAATTGTATAAGCTTTGCTTTTAAGGGTATCTTTGATTTTACTTAATGTTCCGTATAGCAAATCAATACTTGCTATATACAATTCTATTTCGGTAAGGCTTGAGAGATAAGAGGCTGTTTCGCCACTGTCTGCTTCAAGTCTATGAAGTTCCATTATATCATTTAAAAGAGGAATGAGCTTTATAAGCATTTTTGATAGCTGTTCATTATTTAGCATATCTGAAAATGTTTCAAGTCTGTATTCAATTACTTTTTCGTTTGATGTGAAAAAATCGGTTAGTTGTGAGTTCTTTAAATCTATCGCATCAAGTATTCCTAACTCTTCAAGTGAGAGCATACTGATTTTAGGACGATTTTGCATATCATAATGTTCTTTTGCACTTTCCACATCGGGGTATATTAAACTGAAATTTGTAAGATCCATTGTTTTCTCCATTTATAATAGATTGTATTGATAAATTATTGATAAATAGCAATTATAATATGATAAAATATGATAAGTTATACAGTCTTATTATATCATATTTTCTATATAATGTATAGAGTTTTATGCTATTTTATTTTTTTATTTTAGAAAGGGGATTCTGTTCCATAGCATTTTCCATCTGTGCATCGCTCACATGAGTGTATATTTGAGTAGTGTTGAGTTGTTCATGACCGAGAATATCTTTCAGTACACGCACATCTACCTCACCTGACTGATACATAAGCGTTGCGGCGGTATGTCTTAATTTATGTACGGAATAATGCTTTGATTCAAGTCCTGCCATGTCAAGATATTTATAAACAAGCCATTGAACTGTTTTTACGCTAATTCTTTTGTACTGCTTGCTTAAAAATAGCGCTCGTTCATTAAGCTTCTCGTATTTACTGTTTTTTCTGATTTCTATATATTCGGAAAGTGCAGAGATGCAAGCACTATTTAAATAAATAATTCGCTCTTTGCTTCCTTTTCCTATAACACGCAGTGAACGCATTTGCGAATCAATATCGGAAAGGTTTATGCCTGTAAGCTCGGAGACACGCATTCCACAATTTAAAAAAAGTGTAATTATAGTATAATCACGAACTGTTGTTTTGGATTCCTTATCATTTTTAACAGCATTAAGAAGTGAGAGACTTTCTTCAAGCGTTAAAACCTTTGGAAGGGTTTTTTTAGGCTTTGGCGATTCTATATTTGCAACAGGGTTGTTGTCCATAAGACATCTTTTATTAACAAGATATTTGTACAGAGTTTTTATTGCCGATAGTTTTCTTGCTTTGGCACTCCACATGTTTTTTCGTGTGGTTCCCGTATACATGAGAAAAGAATAAACGTCCTCGGTCTTTATGCTTTTTATAAATTCAAGGTCTATAATATGAATATCGATATTCAAAAAATCTTCGCTGTTAGGATCGATATTTTGCTTAGTCGCAATTACGAACCTAAAAAAAGTACGCAAATCAAGCATATATTCATCTACTGTTTTTTGTGAACAGCCTTGTATTGCAAGCTTGTATGAAGCATATTCTTGCAATATTGGAGAAAAGGATTTATAATCAATAAGAGTTGCCAGATAAATCATCCCTTTTATAAAATTTTGTATAATTATATTATACACTGACCAAATTAATTTTAGTGGATAAAATGTAAATTTTCCTAAATATTATTGATTGAAAAGGGAATATACTATATAATAGTACAAGTTGAAACAAAGTTCTATAATAAAAAAAGAAGGACAATATAGATGAAGGAATTTTTAAAACGTTATTCGTATAGCAGTGTAAAGTTGTTTCTGAATCAGTTTGCTATATCTCTGCTCGGTGCGGCACTTGCTTTAGCAACTGCAAAAAATGATATGCTTTTATTAACTACAAGTATTTTTGCAATAGCTTTTTATTTGTTTCTTGTGTATACCACCATATGGGCAGTAGGCGCAAAGGACAGAATATCCATTGATGTGCAAAAGCTGAAATATAAACCGCTTACTGGTTTATATATCGGTTTTTTAGCTAATAGTTTAAATTTTATTATTGCAATTTTTATGATAATCGGATTAACAAAAGGACTCACAAACGAAACTGCTGGGAATATCGGTGGTGTTGGAAGGCTAATATCTCTTTTTACAGAAGGAATGTATATTGGTTTAACTGGTCTTATAAAAATTGGTGGGAAAGAAATTTATAATTTCTGGTTGACATATTTCTTAATGACAGTACCTGCACTCTTGGTTTCCACCATTGCATATATTTTCGGGCATCATGATATAAGATTTACAAACCTTATGATTGATAAAAATCCTGAGGAAGCACACAAAAAAAGCCGTTTTTTTGACGGAAATTTTTCAAATCGAAATGATAAGGATAAGAAATAATGTACCAAGATATTATATATGACTTCGACGGAACAATTTCTGACACATACCCTGTTTTTACTGAAGCTTTGCTTATTTTGCTTGAACGTTACGGTATAAAAGATTCGTACGAAAACGCATATTTGCTACTTAAAAAATCGGTTGGACAAGCACTTAAAAGCTATAACTTTAATAAAAAGTATTCTGAAATATCCAATGAATTTGCAACCATACATAATGAGATTGCTTTTAAAAAGCAAAAACCTTACCCAGATGCACTATTGCTACTTAAAAGTGTTGTAGATGCTGGAAAATGTAATTATATCTATACTCATTCAGGAGCACTTGTCACGGAGCTTATGAAAAAATGGGGACTTTCGGAATATATTACAGACACGATTGATTCTACGTTGGATTTTCCAAGAAAACCCGATCCTGCCGCTTTAAATTTTCTCTTGAACAAGCATAATATAGTTAAAAAAAGCGCCTTAATGGTCGGTGATCGTGATATAGATATAGACGTTGCGCATAATGCAGGTATTGATGCATGCTTATATGACTATGAAAATTACTATCCCGATGTCAATGCAGAATACAGTGTAAAAACGCTGAGTGATTTAATAAACATTATATAATAAAAAGCAGGTGTATATGCCGATAATTCTATATTGACTTCGACGGTTATAGAGGGTGTTATATCAGACGGCCTCCTTGAAATAGAAGAAACAATTGCTACAAACAACGTTATATTCTATGTAATTGAACCAATAAAATAAAGAGATAACCCTCATACGAATTTTAAATTCTATGAGGGTTTTATAATTTTATTTTGTAATCTTTTCTATTTGTGAGTATTCCTTTTTTGCAAGCGTTATTTTATCGTTAATGACATCAATTTCAACAACGTCACCGACAACAAAGCTTTTTTGTAATATTTCCTCCGATAATCTGTCTTCAATATTTTTAATAATTACTCGCCTTAATGGTCTTGCACCATTTTTTTCATCATAGCCTAAAACCGAAACGTAATCCTTCACTTTATCAGAGTAACTTATATCAAAGCCCAAAGAATTCATTCTTTTTTTTAGGTCATTAAGCATAATTTCCGCAATGCTTTTGATGTTTTCAACAGAAAGTCTTTTGAATATAATTATTTCGTCCATTCTGTTAAGAAATTCTGGCTTAAATATCTGTTTCAAAGATTTTTGAATTTTTTCATTTTGAACGTTTTGCACGCTATCACTTGATTTTTCCTGTGAAAATCCAAGATAAAGTTTTTCGCTGTTTTCATTAATGCCTATATTTGAAGTAAGAATTATTATGGTGTTTGAAAAATCTATTTTTCTACCCTGTGAATCGGTCAGCATCCCATTATCGAATATTTGTAGCATAATGTTGAATATTTCTGGGTCGGCTTTTTCAATTTCATCAAATAAAATAACCGAATAAGGATGAAGTCTTACCTGTGCGGTAAGTTGTCCGCCTTCGTCATATCCTATATAACCAGGAGGAGACCCGATAAGTTTTGAAACAGCGTGCTTTTCAGAATACTCCGACATATCAAATCTTAAAAGACTGCTTTCATCGTTAAATAAAACTTCAGCGAGTGCTTTGCATAGCTCGGTTTTTCCTACACCAGTGGAACCCAAAAAGATAAATGAGCCTATCGGTTTGTTTGAGGCTTTAAGTCCTACTCTTGCGCGTCTGAGAGCAGTGGCAAGTGCAGCGGTTGCTTTTTCTTGACCAATAACTCTTTCTGAAAGAGCTTTTTCTAAATTTAGATATTTGCTGTTTTCACTTTCCATAAGCTTTTTAAGCGGTATTTTAGTCTGTTCAGTAACTATACCCGCAATATCATCCTTATCAACAACAAGATTTTTAATATCCTGCAATTTTTGATATTCTTCATTAAGCTTATTGAGCCTATTTTTCAGTCTTATTTCTTTATCTCTAATCTTTGCCGCATCCTCAAATCTTTGCTCTAAAACAGCAGTTTCCTTGTCATTGAGCATATTAAGAAGTTCTTCCTCAAGTTCTTTTATTTCAGGTGGGGAGACGAACGCTTTTATTCTTTTTACTGATGATGCTTCATCAATTAGGTCAATTGCCTTGTCAGGTAAAAACCTATCCGTAATATATCTTTTTGACAATTTAACTGCAGCGATAACGGCTTCATCTGAAATTTTGAGATTGTGATGATTTTCATATTTTGGCTTCAAACCCATAAGAATATCAATAGACTCATCTTCAGTTGGTTCATCTATCAATACTGGCTGAAATCTGCGTTCAAGAGCGGCGTCCTTTTCAATATGCTTGCGGTATTCGCTTATAGTGGTTGCTCCGATTATTTGAAGCTCGCCTCTTGAAAGAGCTGGTTTTAAAATATTTGCCGCATCTATCGCACCCTCTGCCGCACCTGCTCCGATTATAGTATGGAATTCATCAATAAATAGAATTGTATCGGGGGACGAAATCACCTCGCCCATAATATTTTTCATGCGTTCCTCAAATTCGCCACGGTATTTTGTGCCAGCGATTATTGACGGAATATCAAGTGTTATAATCGTTTTATTTTTAAGATTTTCTGGCACATCACCAGATGCGATTTTTTGAGCAAGCCCCTCAATTACAGCGGTTTTGCCCACTCCAGGTTCGCCAATAAGGCAAGGATTGTTTTTTATCCGTCGAGATAAAATCTGAATAACTCGCTGACATTCAGATACTCTCCCTATCATAGGATCAAGCATTTTTCTGTTTGCCATTTCAACTAAATTTTTACCAAACATATCAAGCTGTGATTGTTTCTCACCAATATTTCTACCACCTAAAATATGCTTGCCTTGTGAGTCTTTCAATACAGGATTTTTGCTTTTAAGTGTTCCCAAATAATTCTCAATATCAAGCTTTAGCTCGTTAATATTTGCACCGCAATTCTCAATGATTTTATATCCGACACTATTCATCTCTGAAACAATAGCAAGAATAATATGTTCGGTTCCTATTCGAGAAAAGCCAAATTGATAAGCAATAGCACCTGAGGCTTCAATTATTTTTTTTGCTCTCGGAGTCATATCCGAAGCAGAAATATTCACAGAATTACCTGTTCCCGTTATGTCCTCAATATATGTCCGAATATTCGAGGCTGTGATTTTGTGTGTATTTAAAAGTTTTGCACCTGCAGTTTCAATGTCTGAGGCAATACCGAGCAAAATATGCTCTGAACCTATATAAGTATGCCCTAATTCCTTTGCTAATTCCAATGATTTTGTCAATGCTTTCTCGGCTTTTTCGGTAAACTTTGCGCTCATTATTATATATCCTTCCAAACAAATTGTGCTATCTGGAACATTTTACCATTAAGAGAGCGAATATTATGTCTCAATTTGTCAATGCATATAATTCTTTTGAGTTTTATTATAATCCGCTATAATTTGATTCCATGTTGTCATATCAACATCACCCGTTTCAGGCAAAAAATAAGTTTTTTGTATTGATTGTACAGCTTTTGATACGTTGTTATCATATATATCATTCATTTCAAGATGTGAATAATGTGAGTGTTGAATTTTAAGTTCATTCAGTATGTATTTCAAAAAATACACATCGGTTCCATGACTACCCTCAGAATATTCAAATTGTTTGGGACTTTGAGGAACATAAAATGGGGCATTCAAAGCTTCATTGCGCTCCATAATCTTTTTGTAATTCTTATACAAAGAATCATATGTTTGCTTATCCGCGATGCCTGTTGGGTCAATACCTTTGCTTTTTTGATAAATTTCAAGTGCTTTTTTCGTATTGCTTTCGAAAATGCCGTCAACTTCAACAGCAGGTATGTCACAATTGTCAAAAAAAGATAGAGTGCGAAGATATTTTTGTAAATTAATAACTGCACGTTGCTGCGATGAATAATAGCTCATATACAAACCTCATAAAAATATTTTGCTTAATATGGTAATATAATTTTATTCTTCTGGTAAAAGCATAACATTGTCAATTATAGTTAGCGTGTCAAAAATTTTTACTTCTATAATATCACTGGGAAAATAACCATCTGCCGACACCTCAATATTATATGTGGCATATGGCTTTTTATTCGTATAATATTGCAACAAATTTTTATCTGGAGCTGGAAGGGCAATTTTACCGCATACACCGCTCGCATCAGTAGCCAATCTTAAAAATATATTATTTATACTGTCTTTATTACTGTAAACAGAAACAACCGCATCCTCAATCATTATAGTTCCGGATGCGGTTGAGACTCTAACTATCAGATATCCTTCTCCTGTCATTATATAGTTTTCCATGGAAACCTCCGATACATTTATTCTGTAATAATATATTCAATAATGCGGTAATTTGTTAAAAAAAGTTGTTTATTAACTACCAAATAAATAAAAACCGCCGTAAATCTTTCGATTCACGGCAGTAAAAAAATTATTTGAATGATATGTCAGCGTAAACAGGGCAGTGATCTGATGCTTGTATAATTATATCGTCGTATATAATTTTGTGAACATATACATTAACTGTGTTTGTTGTAACCAAAACATGGTCAATGGATTTACCGTCGTTTGATTTTCTATCGTCAACGCCAAGTGTATGGTAGCTACGATATTCTTTCATTGAGCTGATGCTTGCAACAAGCATCGCCATTCTAATATCAGTATTTTTAATCATCAGAGCATATTCCGCACTGTATTGAGTGCTGTTAAAGTCTCCTGTGATAACAGCGGGTATTCCGTTGTATTTGGCTTGAAGTTCAAGCACTTTACTCTTCACGACAGCGCAATCTTCAAGTCTCCATGCAACTCCTTCAACGGCATCTGTAGCCGTTGGATGCGATTCAATATAGTTGGCGGAAACTACTGAATAATGCGTGTTGCAGTGAATATATCTTTGTCCTGTTTGTTTGTCTTCAAGAACCGCCCACGTAACAAGCCAAGGGCTTCTTCCCGAGCGGAAACGTGTTACACCTGATTCAATAAGCGTATACTTATCTTTGAGATATAAAATGGGAGTATAGTCAAAAACACCATCAGAAGGCATTGGGCAACAAACTGCATACATATCTGAAACAAGAGGGAACAGTGCGTCCTGCCAATCTAAAATCATTTCCTGCAAACCGATGGAATCGGGCTTGTAAATCTTATAATAATCAGCAAATATTTCGGCTCTAAGAGAAATATCCACTTGATCAAACAAAACATTTGTAGACATAATTCTTACATCTGCTCCAGTTGCAAGCTCAGCAGATGGGAGATAATCAAGATCGAGCGTTATATTTATATTAAGATTTTCTGCAAGAACAACTTTTTTATCAATGCTGTTTTCATCAAGCAATTTTTCAAATTCAGTTATCGAATTAACGCTGGACGTGTAACCACCAAAAGCAAGCACAAGTTTTGATGAATCAGCTTTAATTATATAGTTTAAAACATTGGGATTAGAGTTATAATATTCTGTACTTTGATTTCTGTTTGTATTTCCAATTAAAATTTCATTTGCAACGGAATTTTCAGTATCATCAAATAGTGGAACAACAAAGCCACATTTTTTTGCAATAAGTTCCTGTATTTCTGCAGCAACATTTAATTCGCTTACTTTGGCGTTTTTTGAAACAATAATTTTATAATCTTTAATGCTTATGTTTCCAATATTAATGTCAAGAAAATCGTATTCTGTAGAGAATGTATAAAACCAACTTGTTGGAACAATTAAATCAACTTTGCCATTATCATCGGTTGAGATATAGTCAGGTACATTTTTTATAAAATAATTAACTGCTTTGGTAAGATTATCGTCGGTATATGCGGCGATAACTATTTTGTTGCCTATTTTTGTAATAGAATAATCATTATATTTTAGCTTTGAGAGTGCGTCGTCATATTCTGGACGGTCGGTTTTGCCAACAAGTATTTCATATTTATCCGATATGGTGGTATCCCCATCACGGTACCAATCAGTGCCGAGGGTGAAATAAACACCTGCTTCTTTATCAAGCTGTTCCTTAAGTTTTTGCATATTTGAAATAACAATATCGCTTGCATCTTCTGCTCTAATTATAGTATACAAAGGGGCAGAATCTTCAATTATTGATGTTAAAGTATCTGTTGGTATGTCTGTGTTTGTTGTATCTGCGGATGTGGACTGATTATCACTAGATGGCTTGCAGGCACTAAGAACAATTATTGCAGTCAATAAAGTGAAAATAGTTACAATTTTTTTCAACATGATAACTCCTTAAATTATAGTAAGATTATGAAAATTATATCACAGCATATATTATTAGTCAAGTAAATATTTAATATTATCACATAAAAATTAAAAAAAATGTCATCATATAATTGTCGGATATATTTTATCCGATAGTAAATACGGAGGAAATTTCATCAGATGAAAAGAATCATAAGTGCAGTGGCTGTAGGTTTATTGTGCGGTTTATTAATTTCTGCTCTTGTATCATGTGAGCCGAACAGCGGAACCGTAGGAGACACAACTCTTAATGGGACTACAATAATTACAACCGACATACCAACAACAACTGTTCCATCAACGACAATGAATGATACGACTATACCAGAAATTACAACAATCCCTTGATGACAGTAAGATAAAAAATTACCTCAGGCATTCCTATATTGAATGCTTGAGGGTGATTTTTTATCTATTAATTATTTTGATTTATGTATATCAAAAATTTTAATTTTTGTACATTTGTCAATGATGTGAGACTAAAAAATCAAGAAAAAAGTAACGAGTTAAGTTAAACGACTTTGCTGTCGGAAGGAGGGGCGTAGCCCCGAGTGGAGACAGCAAAGTCGGCGCGTCA
>Ga0172378_10005172_pt1 | contig 12177 bp, 11 predicted proteins | sample GrowelOW332metaG_FD_119755 | JGI IMG/M metagenome (GOLD analysis project Ga0172378, IMG submission 119755) | Groundwater microbial communities from an aquifer near a municipal landfill in Southern Ontario, Canada - Pumphouse #3_1 metaG | ecosystem: Environmental > Aquatic > Deep subsurface >...
TATTGAGGCTGATTATAATGAGAATAATGAGTTCTATATGTATACTAAGTATGCTAAGATGGGTCATATTATTCATGTGAAGAATTCATGGAAGGATAAAAAAATGAATTTTGTGCTAAATAAAATGGTTGATAAGAATGTAATTAATGAACCTAGTAAGAATATCAAACCAAGTTTGGATATTAAGTCAGATTGTAAAAATAGTAAGTAAAATTCCTCTATTTTAAATATGGGAACTATTGTAAGTAGTGTAAGTAATAAAACTAAATAATTTAATAAGATAAGAAGATGAAAAAGATTGAAGGAAATTTAATTTCGCAAGGAATAAAGGTGGCTTTGGTTGCTGCTCGTTTTAATGATTTTATCACCTCCAGACTTGTGGATGGTGCTGTCGATTCTTATGTTCGCCACGGAGGTGATGAGAATGAACTTTCCATAGCATGGGTTCCAGGAGCTTTTGAGATTCCTATTATTGCTAAAAAGTTGGTTGAGAGTGGTAAGTATGATGCTGTTGTTTGTTTGGGTGCTGTTATTCGTGGTGCAACTCCTCATTTCGATATGGTAGCTAATGAGGCTACTAAGGGTATTGCAACTGTGGGTCTGCAGTTGGGAGTTCCTGTTATTTTTGGTGTCTTGACTACTGATTCTATAGAACAAGCTATAGATAGAGCTGGTACAAAATCTGGTAATAAGGGAGCTGAAGCTATGACCACTGCTGTTGAAATGGTAAATCTTATAAAAAATATTTAATTTTGGTTGTTTATAATATTTAATTTTTTAGTAAATTAGTATTGGAATTACGTAGGTGAATAATCTACGTAATTTTTTTATGTGTATAATTATTAATTAATAAAAAATCTGCTTATATGCGTTCAAATATTTATATCTTTGTTGAGTATTTAGTTGTTAACAAATAAAATATAGAGTTATGAATCAAGATACATTAATACTTATTGCATTTTGTATATTTGCTTTTCTTGTAGGAATGAGAATTAAGGATAGGATTAAGGAGGCTAGAAATAAAAAGATTCAAAGGCCTCAGGTTAATAAGAACCAACGTCCAAAGGTGGATGAGGCTATAAAAGAGGAGATTGAACTTAGGGAGAAAAGAAGGAATAAGAGAATTAAGATGTTTACTATTGTTCAGATTTTTGTGATAGCAGGACTTATTGTTTATATGATTCCTAGATTGTTTAATGATTGGTTTAGTCTTTCGGATAAGACAGATTATATTAATCTTATTTTAAGAACTTTAATATTTATTGTTGCTATTTATATATTTATTATTGGATATTTAAAAGTTTTCAAAAAAAAGAATAAAAAAGATATTTAAAATCTCTAAAAAATCAGAAGTGTAATGCTTTTGATTTTTTTTTTTACATTAGTTATATTTGTACTTAACTTTTTTTAACTATCAAAAATTAACATTTACTCAATTTAATATTAATTTTGAAGGAGTTAAAGATATTATGTGATTTCAAGATACAAATTTTAAAATATATAACCCGGACATATTTATTTACATAATTATGTGAATGATGTTTATTGTCCTCTAAATTTTAATATATGAATACTGTTGATATTAAGGCATTAAATGAGAAAATTCAACAAGAGAGCGCTTTTGTTGATATGATTAACATTGAGATGAACAAGGTTATTGTAGGTCAAAAACATTTGGTAGAAGGTCTATTAATTGGTATGCTATCCGATGGACATATTTTATTGGAAGGTCTTCCTGGTTTAGCAAAGACTTTAGCAATTAATACTCTTTCAACTACTATTGATGCAAAGTTTAGTAGAATACAGTTTACCCCTGATTTGTTGCCTGCCGATGTTATTGGTACGATGATATATTCTCAAAAGAAAGAAGAGTTTGTCGTTAAAAAGGGTCCTATATTTGCCAATTTTGTATTAGCTGATGAGATTAATCGTGCACCTGCTAAAGTACAATCTGCTTTGTTGGAGGCTATGCAGGAACGTCAGGTTACTATTGGAGATAATACTTATGTACTAGATAAACCTTTCCTTGTTATGGCAACTCAGAATCCTATAGAACAAGAGGGAACTTATCCTCTTCCAGAGGCTCAAGTGGATAGATTTATGCTTAAGGTTGTTATTGATTATCCTAAAAAAGATGAGGAGAAGCTTATTGTTCGCCAGAATCTATTAAAGGCTTTCCCAAAGGCTAATAGCATATTAAAACCTGAGGATATTATTAGGGCAAGAGATGTTGTGAGAGAGGTTTATATGGATGAAAAGATTGAAAAATATATTGTAGACATAGTTTTTGCTACTCGTTATCCTGAGGAAGCAGGATTAGAAAAGTTTAAAGATATGATAGCTTTTGGAGCTTCTCCTCGTGCTAGTATCAATTTGGCTAAGGCTGCTCAAGCTTTTGCTTTTATTAAACGTAGAGGTTATATTATTCCTGAGGATATTAGGGCTGTTTGTCATGATGTATTGCGTCACCGTATAGGACTTTCTTATGAGGCTGAGGCAAATAATATTACTAGTGAAGATATTATTGATGAAGTATTGAATGTTGTAGAAGTGCCTTAGGTACTATAATTAAATAAAAGATCGTTTTTAAATAATTATAGATTAATATTAATGGCTATGGATACATCAGACATACTTAAAAAGGTTAGAAAGATAGAGATTAAAACTCGAGGGCTTTCAAACAATATTTTTGCGGGAGAGTATCATTCTGCTTTTAAGGGACGTGGTATGACTTTCAGTGAGGTCAGAGAATATCAATATGGAGATGATATCAGAAATATTGATTGGAATGTGACTGCACGTCAGAGTCGTCCTTTTATCAAGATTTATGAGGAGGAGAGAGAGCTTACTATGATGTTGCTTATAGATGTAAGTGCTTCGGGAGATTTTGGTACTCTTAGCAAATTTAAAAGAGAACAAATTACAGAGATAGCTGCAGTCTTGGCCTTTTCGGCTATGCAGAATAATGATAAAATAGGGGTGATTTTCTTTTCGGATAAGATAGAGAAATTTATCCCTCCTAAAAAAGGCAAGAAACATATATTACGTATTATTAGGGAATTGATTGATTTTAAACCAGATAGTAATAATACTGATATTTCGCAGGCTTTGAGATATTTGACTAATTCGATTAAAAAACGTTGTACGAGTTTTTTGATTTCAGATTTTATGGATGGTAATGATTTTAGCCATGCTTTATCTATTGCTAATAAAAAACACGATTTGGTTGCTCTAAGAGTATATGATAAGCGCGAGGAAGAATTACCCTCAGTGGGTTTGATGTTTGTAACTGATGCGGAGAGTGGTAGGAAAATGTGGATAGATTCTTCGGATAAGAAGACTAGAGATGTTTTTGCTAGGAATACTTTGGAAAGATTAGCTAATCTTGAGAGAACATTTAAGCATGCTGGTGTGGATGTTGCAAATATCCGTTCGGATGAGGATTATGTGAGAGCTTTGATAGGTTTGTTTAAAAGAAGAGCCTAGGTGAGTTTATAGATTTTTGAATGAAAAAAAAATGATGTATGAAGTTTAATTTGAAATTTATATATATTCTTTTAGTTGTATTTTTTGTAGTAAATGTTGCTAATGCTCAGAATGGGACGAGGTATGGTGCAACTTTAGATACTACTTCTATGGTTATTGGCGATCAACAACATTATTCATTAGTGATTGAAAGTCCTAATAAGAATATAGCTCCTGTTTTCCCTTTGTTGAAGGATTCTATTGTTTCGGGTGTGGAGATAATCTCTGGTCCTAAGAGAGATTCTTTGCAATTAAAGAATGGTAATTGGTTGTTTCACGAAACTTATATAATTACTTCTTTTGATAAGGGAGTTTATACTTTCCCAGCTCAACCTATAATTATTAAAAGTGAGGGTTTTGATAATACTCTTTATACGGATTCTCTTAGTCTTATGGTGAGTACTGTTAAGGTGGATATGAAGAAGGGAAGTTATGACATTGTTTCGCCTATAGATACTCCTTGGAAGTTTTCAGAGTTATTGCCTTATGTTAAATGGATTTTGCTTGGGATAGTAATTATAGTGGCTCTTGTTTATATGTATTTCCATTATATTAAGAAATCTAAGACTCAGGGAGAGAAAGAGAAGGTGGTTATTCCTCCATATAATGTAGCTTGTAATATTTTGAAGGAGATAGGAGATAGTAAGTTGTGGCAACCTGGACATGAGAAAAAGTTTTATACTAGGTTAACTGATGCTGTGAGACTTTATCTTAGTGGAGAGGTTAATATTGCTGCTATTGAAAATACTAGTGCAGAGATATTAGCACAAGTAAAGAAGAGTAAAATTGTGGATAAGAGTGATTTTGAGAAATTAACTAGGCTACTGGAAACAGCTGATTTTGTAAAATTCGCTAAGTATTTTCCTCTTGAAGAGGAGAATGTACGTTTCTTTAATGAGGGTTCTTCAATTATTGAGAATATTCATGCTAAGATAGAGGAGAATCGTAAGGCAGAGGAATTGGCTCAAAAGGAAAAAGCAGATAAAGCTGCTAAAGAAAAAGCTATTAAAGATAAAAGTGCTAAAGAAAAAGCTACTAAGGATGATACTAAGTCATCTAAGGTTGGTAAAAAATAAAATTGAATTATTATGTTTGGATATGAACTTGCAAATCCCGGTTATCTATTATTGTTAGTACTATTAGTACCTATGATAGTATGGTATGTAATGAGGGAAAAATATTCGCATGCAGATTTAAAATATTCCTCTTTACAGATTTTTAAGGGAGTTAATAGGGCTGGTAAGGTTTGGTTTAGGCATGTGCTTTTTGTTTTAAAGTTGCTTGCTTTGGCTTTTCTTATTTTCGCTTTGGCTAGACCTCAAGCTGAGAATAAATGGAAAACATATAGTAATAAGGGTATAGATATTGTTCTAGCTCTGGATGTTTCTACTAGTATGTTGGCTAGAGATTTTGATCCTAATAGAATTGAAGCTGCTAAAAAAGTAGCCCAGAATTTTATCCTCGAAAGAGCTCAAGATAGGATAGGGCTTGTGGTTTTTAGTGGTGAGAGTTTTACTCAATGTCCTTTGACTACTGATAGAGCAGTACTTGTGAATTTGATGAAGGATGTTAAGTGTGGTATGATTAAGGATGGTACGGCTATTGGATTGGGTTTAGCAAATGCTGTTAATCGCTTGAAGGATAGTAAGAGCAAATCAAAAGTTGTTATTTTACTTACTGATGGTGTTAATAATGGAGGTGCTATTGCTCCAGAAACTGCTGCTGAATTGGCTAAGACCTTTGGTATAAGAGTTTATACTATTGGAGTGGGATCTCAAGGAACTGCTCCTTATCCATTTCAAACACCTTTTGGCATTCAGATGCAGGATGTACCAGTTGAAATTGATGAGGCTATGTTAATTAAGATTGCTGATTTGACTGGTGGTAAGTATTTTAGGGCTACTAATAATGAGACTCTTTCTAGTATTTATACGGAAATTGATAAAATGGAGAAAAGTAAAATAGATGTGAAACATTTTAGTAAGAAAGATGAGAAGTATTTTATTTTTGCTCTTATAGGGATGATTTTGTTAGTTACGGAGTCTTTATTGACATTTGTTGTTTTTAGAAAGATCCCTTAGTTGTTGAATAAAAAAATTATAATATATGTTTAGATTTGCACATAGTGATTTGTTGGCTTTTCTTTTAGTTATACCATTATTGATAATTATTTTTTTGGTGGCAACTAGTCGTAAGAGTAAGGCCTTAAAAGAATTTGGAGATAAAGATTTGATGGAATCTTTGATGCCTTTGTATTCATTTCGTAGAAATGTTTGGAAGTTTATAATTATTTTGGGTGCATTATTGTTTGTTATATTAGGAGCTGCTAGTCCACAGTTTGGTTCTAAATTACAGAAGGTGAAAAAAGAAGGTATTGAACTTATGATACTACTGGATGTTTCAAATTCTATGAAAACAGAGGATATAGTACCTAGTCGTTTGGAGAAAGCGAAAATGGCAATTTCGCATATGATTGATAAATTGAATGATGATAAGATAGGGCTGATTGTTTTTGCGGGTGATGCTTATGTGCAACTTCCAATAACGACTGACTATTCTTCGGCTAAGATGTTTTTGTCAAGCGTTAATCCTAAAATGGTTCCTGTTCAAGGAACTGCAATTGGTAGAGCTATAGAGTTAGGTATTAATTCTTTTCCAGAGAATACTAAGACATCTAAGGCCATGATTGTTATTACTGATGGAGAAAATCATGAGGATGATGCTGTTAAGGCTGCTCAAATGGCTGCCGAAAAGGGTATTTATGTTCATACTATTGGTATGGGATTGGAGACTGGAGGTCCCATTCCTTCCAATGCTGCTAATGGAGAGTATGTGAAAGATGATAAGGGTAATCCTGTTATCTCAAAGCTAGATGAGAAGATGTTGCAGGAGATTGCCTCTGCTGGAAATGGTATGTATATACGAGCAAATAATTCGACTGTGGGTTTGCAAAGGTTATTAACAGAGGTTAGTAATATGCAAAAAAGTGTATTAGAAGAACGAATTTATTCTGATTATTCTGAGAAATATCAATATTTTCTATTAGTTGGAATTTTACTTGTGATGCTCGAATTTGTAATATTGGGTAGAAAGAATAAATATTTAATGAGGATTAATTTATTTAAAAAAAATAAGAAATGAGACGTTTATTGATTTTGGTGTTTTTGGCACTTGCTTTTCTTGAGGTTAATGCTCAGAAAGAGAGAAAGGTTATTCGTGAGGGTAATTCTCTTTATGAAGCTAAAAAATATGAAAAAGCTACTACTGAATATTTGAAGGCTAAAGATATAAAGGCTAATTCTTTTGAAGCTAAGTTTAATCTAGGTGATGCTATGTTTAAACAAAAAAAATATGAGGATGCTCTGAATGTGTTTCAATCTTTGTCTAAGACTGAAAAAGATAGGGGGCGTTTGGGAGCTTTGTATCATAATATTGGGAATACTTATTTAGCTATGCAGAAAATAGATGAAAGTATCGCTGCTTATGAGGAGTCTTTGCGTAATAATCCAGGATCTAATGAGACAAAATATAATTTAGCTTATGCTCGTATGTTAAAACAACAGCAAAAACAAAATAAGCAGAAAAATCAAAATAATAAGGACCAACAGAACAAGGACAGACAGAATAAGGATCAACAGAACAAAGATCAACAGAACAAGGATCAACAGAACAAAGATCAACAGAACAAAGATCAACAGAACAAAGATCAACAGAATAAGGATCAACAGAACAAGGATCAACAGAACAAAGATCAGAAGGATAAACAGAACAAAGATCAACAGGATCAAAATAAACAAAATCAGCAAAATAAAGATCAACAGAATAAGAATCAAAAAGAAAAAGGTGAGCAAGAATCAAAGGCTAAGATTTCCAAAGAGGATGCTAAGCGCCTTCTAGATGCTTTAGGTGCTGATGAGAAAAAAGTGCAGGAAAAAGTACAAAAGGCTAAGGCAAAGGCTCAAAAATCTAAAGTAATGAAAGTACAAAAGAAATGGTAGAGCAAATTAAAAGAAAGATGATGAAATCAATAGGCTTATTTATATTAATGTTATTTGGAACTTTAATCGTTGAAGCACAAAGTGTGAAAATTGATGTGAATGCTCCAAATATTGTAGAAGAGGGAGAGGTATTTAAGATTGTTTATACGGTAAATAAAAAATGCAATGATCTTAGAATTACTCAGGTTCCTGGTATGCAAATTACTGGTAGGATGCAAGGTTCTAGTATGAGTTCTGTGTGGACAAATGGATCTAATGTAACTAAATATGCTTATACTTTTACCTATACTATGGTTCCTTTGAAGGCTGGTAAATATACTTTACCAGCTGCGACTGCAACTATAGGTGGCAAAACTTATAAATCTGATGAAATTAATTTGGAGGTTATAGAAAGTTCAAATAAGAATTCTCAGGCTAGCTCTGCTTCTAGCTCTAGTGCTTCTTCTTCTCAAAATTCTGGAGAACAAGTTCGTAGTGAGAGTAGAGTTACTAAGGATAATTTGGTGGCTAAGACAGAGTTCAATAGAAGAACTGTTTATATAGGAGAACCTTTAAGGTTAACTATGGGTCTGTATTATAATGTGGCTCTTTCTAATATTACTGATGTTAAATTCCCCGATTTTAAGGGTTTTATGGTTCAAGAAATTAAGGGCCCTGATAAGATAGTACCTAAGAGAGTAAAGTATAATAATTCTATTTATTATAATGCAATGATACGTAAGGTCCTTTTGTATCCTCAACAAGTGGGGGATATAAAGATAGACCCTTTTCAAATTGAATGTTTAGTTCGAGAGCAAGTTTCTAGCGGGGATGATTTTATGGATAGTTTTTTTGGGAATGTAACTACTTCAAAGATTACTCGTACAAGTAATCCTGTTACTATTCATGTACGACCTCTTCCTAAGAAAGGTCAGCCAGCTGATTTTTCAGGGGCTGTAGGTGATTTTTCTGTAAGTTCTAGTGTTTCTTCGGATACTGTTAAAGCTAATGATGCTATTACTTATAAGTTTAAGGTTAGTGGTAGAGGAAATATTAAACTACTTACCAAGCCAGATATTAAGTTCCCTGCAGATTTTGAAGTTTATGATCCTAAGATTACTAAGAATATAAATAGTGATGCTTCTGGTATGTATGGAACTGTAACTTATGAGTATTTGGTTATCCCTCGTTATGCTGGAAATTTTAGTATTCCTAAGGTGAAGTTTTCATTCTTTAAGACTTCGGATGCAAAATATCATACTGTGACTGCTAAAGGTTATAATATTAGAGTTGGAAGAAATCCTAATGCTCAAGCAAGTTCTAATAATCAACCTGTTGTGCAGTCTTTTAATAAACAAGATATAAAAACTTTAGGTTCAGATATTAGATATATTAAAACTGGAAATTTGAAGTTGAGAGATAGGTCGTCTTATTTTTATGGAACTTCACTTTTTTGGTGGGCTTTTATTTTCCCATTAATATTATTTATTTTGGGTTCTATTGTTAATCGTCGCCGTATTGCAGCTAATTCAGATATTGTGAGAGTGAAGAATAGAGCTGCTAATAAAATGTCTATAAAGAGGATGAAAGCAGCTTTAAAGGCTATGAAAGCTCATGATTCTGGTTTGTTTTATGAGGAAGTGCTTAAGGCTTTATGGGGATATATGAGCTATAAATTGAATATAGATATGGTTAAGTTGAATCGTGATAATATAAGTGATAAACTTAAGGATCATGGTGTGTCTGATGATATAATAAGAGATTTTATTAATATCTTAGATGATTGTGAGTTCGCTCAGTATGCTCCTGATGCAGATAAAGCAAGTGAAATGGAGAAGATATATGCTAGGGGAATTAAAGAAATTACATTGTTGGATAAAGTTATTAAATAGTATTATGAATAAATTTTATGTCTTATTGTTTACAGTTTTGACTGTGGCTGGTTTAAGTAATTTTTCTTATGCTGTTGGTACTAGTGCTAATGGTCCTGAAATTAAAAAATTAACTAAGGGAAATAGCGAGAAATTAGTAGCTTCTAAGGCTCCTATGTCCTCAAAAGCTCCTGTCGCGACTGATAGTGTGGTTGAGGATGATGGAGAGCTTATGGAGAATAGTACTATTATTGTAGATTCTAAAGGCTCAAAGGAAGGTGTTTCGAATAAAAGTCTAAATGTGATGTATTCTAATATTTGTAAGGATGCAGAGAGTTTTTATTCTAAGGGAAATTATAATGATGCTCTAGAAAAATATTTGCAAGTTTATAAGGATGGTAAGATGTCCGCTGATTTGTATTATAATATTGCTAATTGCTATTTTAAATTAGATAAAAATTCTAAAGCTATTCTTTTTTATGAGAGAGCAAAGCTTTTGAGTCCTAATGATAATATGATTAATTATAATTTAAATATGGCTAGAGCCCGTGTGATTGATAAAATAGAGCCTGTGCCTGTGTTTTTTGCTACTCGTTGGCTAAGATATTTTGAGAAACTATTTACTGCTGATGTTTGGTCTTATATGGCTGTTGCTTTCTTTTTGGTATTTCTTATTATGTTAGGCTTGTTTTTTTATTCTAGTTCTGTTAGAATAAAGAGAAATGGTTTTGTTATAGGTATTATAGTTCTAATTTTTACTGTCGCTTCTATTGTTTTTGCATATCATCAATATCAGAGATTGAATGATAAGAATACGGCCATTGTAATGTCACCTAGTGTTACAGTTAAGGGTTCTCCATCTGAGTCTGGTACTGATTTGTTCTTGATACATGAAGGTACAAAAGTAAATGTGAATGAGAATGTGTCTGGATGGTATAATATAAGACTACAGGATGGAAATGAAGGTTGGGTTAAGCATAATACCTTAGAGATTATTTAGATATAATTAAGTCAGTCAAATTTTTACTTTTATAAAAGTTTATTATCTTTGTTCTATGGAAAATTATGTTGTATCTGCTAGAAAGTATAGACCTGCTAGTTTCAAGACCGTGGTTGGTCAATCTTCTATTACCACTACTTTGCGTAAGGCAATAATAGAGAATAAATTAGCTCATGCTTACCTTTTTACTGGCCCACGAGGTGTGGGTAAGACAACTTGTGCCCGAATTTTTGCAAAGACGATTAATTGTAGCAATTTAAGTGCTGATGGAGAACCTTGTAATGACTGTGAATCTTGTAAAGCATTTAATGAAGGACGATCTATGAATATTCACGAGTTAGATGCTGCATCTAATAATAGTGTGGATGATATACGTGAACTTATAGATAAGGTTAGAGTATTACCTCCTATTGGAAAGTATAGCGTTTATATAGTGGATGAGGTTCATATGTTGAGTACTCAGGCTTTTAATTCTTTTCTTAAGACTTTAGAAGAACCCCCTGAACACGCTATTTTTATACTGGCAACAACTGAGAAGCATAAGATAATTCCTACTATTTTGTCTAGATGTCAGATTTATGATTTTAATAGAATCACTATTAATGATATTATTAGATATCTTAAAGCAGTAGCTAAAAAAGAAAAAATAAAAACGGATGATAGAGCTTTAGTTGTTATTGCAAATAAGGCAGATGGAGCTATGCGTGATGCCTTATCTATCTTTGATCAAGTGGTAAGTTCTTGCGATGGAGAGTTGACTTATCAAAATGTGATAGATAATCTCAATATTCTAGATTATGAATATTATTTTAAGTTGACTGATTTATTTAATTCAGCAGCTTATAAGGAAGTGTTGTTGGTGTTGAATGAGATTATTAATAATGGTTTCGATTCAGGAAATTTGCTTTCTGGGCTTTCTAAACATATTAGAAATGTGCTTGTTGCTAAGGATTCGCAGACTGTTCGTTTATTGGAGACTTCTGTGGAGATTAAGGAGAGATATGTGAAACAAGCAAATAAGTGTTCTGTAGATTTTCTTTTTGAAGCATTAAAGATATTGGAACAGTGCGAACTACAGTATAAACAACGTGTTGAGAAAAGACTCTTTGTGGAGGTTACTTTTTTACGTTTGTGCCAGATTAATGAGTTAAAAAAAAAAGCATAAGGGCATCTGAGTTTAATTCTTTGCTTCCTATACCAGATTTTGCTGGTATCCTTTCACCTATCAATAAATATAAGGAAGTTGCTAATTCTAATGTTAGTGTTAAGGAAAAAAATGAAAAGTTTGAAGCTCAAAAACATGCAGATTCAGGTGAGCATAATATTATCGTCAATAAAAAAATAACTAATAAAGATAGATTTAAATCAGATGTATTTAGTATTTCGGGTGCTATAAAGGAGGTTAATGGACATAAAAACACTCAGCAATCTAATGTTAATAGTAGTTCTATGCCTAAAATTACTGGGAAGACTCCTTTTGATTTGAATAAGGTAAAGAGTGTAATTGAAAATTATGTTGAAAATTGTAAGGATGCTGCTTTGATTGCTAATCTTACTGCTCATAATCCTAAGCTTAATGGTAATGTCGTTACTCTTTTTGTGGATAATGAACTGCAAATAAAAGAAATGAACTCTAAGTTGTCCTCAATTAGATATAGCTTTGCTAGTTTGTTGGATAATGGTGATTTGAGATTAAAGGTTTCTTTGTCTGACGATAGTATGAAGGATGATAAGAAGAGATTTTATACAAAGGAAGAAATATATGAACTTTTTAAAAAGGAAAATCCGGTAGTGGAAGATCTGA
>Ga0172378_10005173_pt1 | contig 12177 bp, 5 predicted proteins | sample GrowelOW332metaG_FD_119755 | JGI IMG/M metagenome (GOLD analysis project Ga0172378, IMG submission 119755) | Groundwater microbial communities from an aquifer near a municipal landfill in Southern Ontario, Canada - Pumphouse #3_1 metaG | ecosystem: Environmental > Aquatic > Deep subsurface >...
GCGGAGGCGGCGGCCAAAGCCGAGGCTGAACGGGTGGCGCGGGAGGCGGCGGAAAAGGCTCAGGCCGAGCGGCTGGCTGCGGAAAAAGCGGTCCGGGATAAGGCGGCGCAGGCGGCCGCGGAGACCGTTGTTCCTGTTGCGATTGAGCGTGCGGCCAATAAACAACAAAATGGCGGAATGGAACATGGTGATCCGATTTGCCGATTGGTTGACTTAGCGCGCGATAAAGCGACTCTTGAAGAGTTTGTCGCCATTTTGTCTGATTATGAAGATGGGAAGGCGATCGAATTTCGGAACGGTCTTTTGGAAAGTTCACGACAGCTGGTTGCTTTGGCTGATGCGAAGACCGTTCAGACTGGACATCCCGTTTCATCTGCGCTTTTATCAACACAGGCTGACCGGCTTATCGTTCAAAGGTTTGTGGGGGCGTTGGCGAATGTGGCTGCGTCGATACAGTTTTCGGCAGATGAATGGAACGCGAAAGTGCAAATGCTCGAAAGGAATCCTCTGTGTGCGGATGAAGCCAAGAATGCCAAAGAAACATATGAAACATGGCAAGGCTTTATAGATGTTTGTTCGGGTTCTAAAGTGCTGACGGACAGTACAACCCAATTGGCGCTTGTTGCTTTGGCCAGGGAGTCTTCAAACAAGATCAAGACCTTGCGGAATCTTTGGGAGAGAACCAGCGCGTCTCGTAAATAACAGTATGAGAGAATCTACTAACAAACGAATAGGCGGGTTCGAAATCACCCGTGAACTCCCCGGCGCTGGCGGTGATCAGGGGCGTATTTATGTCGCCTCTTGTGTGGAACCCTGTTTTGCAGATGTCGCTATCGGGGCATCGGTTGCGTTGAAAGTGATGCCGGTTCAAGATGCCGATGGCCAGTTGTTGAAGCGTTTGGAGAAACGGACCGAATTGTTGGCGTCCATTCGTCATCCCAACATCGTAAGGTATTTCGGCTGTTTTTCCGAGGCCGGTTCCTTTAATGATCTTCATGTGGTTGTCATGGAGTTTCTGCGCGGATGTACGCTCAAAGAGAGCATCGAGCAAACGCCACATGGTCTCGATGCGGATGTTGCGTTACAACGGATTCGGGATGCCTTGTCGGGTTTGAGCTATGCGGCCCAGCGGGGAATCATTCATCGCGATATCAAGCCGGGAAATATTTTTGTTTGTGAAGACGGTACGGTCAAATTGATCGATTTTGAGATCGCACGACAAGAGGGGGGGACGCTGACCGTTTCTTCACAGGGCAATTTGCGCGGCACGTTTGATTACATGGCACCGGATTTTATTGAGCCGGATTTTCACGGGGACGAGTGTTCAGACGTTTTCAGTTTGGCGGTCTGTTTGCACGAGGCCCTTTGTGGTAAGACGCCGTATGAGCGTGTCGTTGGAAATCTACAGCAAGCCACGTTTGTTTTTCATAGCCGTTGGAATCGAGGAGAGGGTGCCTCTGCTGAAGGGGCCATCAGAATCAGTTCGCGAATTCGGCGGCTTGTGGCCCATCTCGAAAAAGTGCTTAGCAAAGGGTTGTCGCCGAATCGGAACGAGCGTTTTCAGACGTTTGAGGAATTTCGTGAGGCCATGAAGGATGCAAAACCTCACGAAATCTTGAACGGGCAGGAGCAATACCAAATACTTCAGTTTATCGGCAGCGGCGGTTTCGGTGAGGTTTTTAAGGCCCGTCATGTAAATAATGGACGTCTGGTTGCCGTCAAACATCTGATGAAGGGTGCCTATGCGGATCGGTTTATCCGTGAAGCAAAACTGCTGAAGCGTCTTTCAGATTCGCGTTTTGTCCAGTTTGTCGATTTCTTCACCACGAATCAAACCGGTTCCGTAGAAGGCTTTCTGGTCATGGATATGCTTCCTGATATGCCGGGAAGTTCATTGCGTGACCGATTGCGTAAAAACCGGCAAGGCCTTGCGTTTGACGAGGCCGTTCAGGCCTTCATAAGATATTCTGAGGGGTTGGCGATTATGCACCGTGCTGCGGTGTACCATCGCGACATAAAACCCTCCAACCTCTATTTGCCCCAGGGCCATCCCGAGGCGGCCTGCATTATGGATCTGGGTATCGCACGTGATGCCCACGGGTCTTTGACCCACGGACAGGTCCCCGGCACGCTGGACTATATGCCGCCGGAGGTCGCCTTCGGCGATTCGCGCGGTGATGCGGGAATGGATATTTACGCGCTTGGGCTTTGTTTCTACGAGGCTTTAACCGGTAAGACGGCTTTTCCTCGTTTGCCTTTGGGAGATGCGGCCATTCCAACTTTTCTGCAGCGGGCTAAAGATAAGCCGAGTCCGACATTCGATCAGCCGGTGGTTCTTGAAAATCCGATGCTAGGCCGGTTATTGATCAAGATGACGGACCCCGATGTCTCGCGCCGTGAACAGGATGCCAATCAAGTTGCGGCCGCATTAAAAGCGCTTCTTTTCCCTGATGCGGCGGAGAGCCAAGCAATACCGCAAGCGGATCACGAGCCTTCCTCTCAGAAAGTGCCGATCAAGGATTTAGAGGTGTTGTCCAGTCCGCATGTGCCGGCACCGACGCCTGACCGTGCGTCGGTGCGGGATAACGACGATCTCGCGGAGCAAGAGCCTGCCACGTTGGCGACGGTCGCGTTCATTCCCGACGGGAAACGAAATTCCAATGATGATCCCGTTGCGGATGGTGAAACCCTGCCCGCAGACGTAACGCTGGGCACACAAATCGCGCCGCAGGATCTTAAAGAACTGCTCATTGCAAAAACAGCCCGGAAACGGACCGAACACAAGCGTATGGTCTTGCCTCCGATGTTTTGGCAAGCGTTAAAAAAGCTGGCTGTCGGGCTGTTCGTTTTAGCGATTCTTGTTGCGGCGGGATGGGCGGGCTGGTTGTATCGCGCCGATGTCTTGCAGGTGACAAATAACGCGATACAGTCGTCCGCGGACAGCATTCATGCGATCCGATTTAACAGAAAAACGGCTCAGTGTTGGGTGGCGCTCGACGGGATAAAGCGTCTTCGGTCAGAAGGCCTTTCGCCGGATAAATATATCCAGATCACGAATCAGATTGCGACGGCGAAGTTCAAGATGGAACAGGATCTTGAATCTTCTTTCGGAACATTTTTAAAACCGCCTAGAAAGGCGAATGTTAAACCGAATGAGGGTTTGCGCGCGCTGAAGGACGGATATGATGAGCTCGTTGAAAATGTTAAAAAGGATTTCGTTGTTCAGGCGGAAAAGGCCAAGGCGGCGGTGATCGAAGCCTATCGCGCACATAATATGGAAGAGGGGGACAATAAGTTCCGCACTTGGAAACAGTGGGCAGTCTTCCTCGAAAGCGAAAAAGCGAGTAGAGATCTGTGGGAGATTCAAACACTGCAAGTGGGACTGGTCGATAGTTATAAAGAGGCGGCGTTGGGCGAATATGCGGCTTTAAGGTTGGAAAAAGGGGATGAGCAGCAGCATACATGGTTAAAGCTAGTGGAGGAGCACGATAATAAACCGAAGCCGTCTGAATTATCAGAGTTGGCGGCGGCACGGACGGCCTGTATCGTAGCGAGGGCGCGTTCCCTGTTCGATCAGTCATGCCAGGCCTATCAAGGGGATGACCTTGAAACAGGAGATAAGCAGCGCGACGTGTGGCTCGATCAATTGAAAGGGGCTGGTAGAGAACCTGATCAAGCGGCCGTCGGTCAAATCGCCAAGGCGCGGACGGCGTGTCTAGAACGTGTCGCTCAACATTTGTTTGACCAGTCGTTTCAAGCGTATCGCTCGGACAAATTAGAAGTTGGTCATGGATTTCATGCGAAATGGAAAGAGCTTGATGTTCCGAGAAAACGTGCGGATGAAGAAAAACTGACTTCTGAAGAGGTCGCGTGTAAGAAACGGCTAGAGGTTGAGAAGACCACAATCGAACAGAAGGCGTTTGCTTTGACGGCACTTGAAAAAGCGATAGAAAGCGCGAAGAACCGGTTGAACGCGGAGGATGTTAAAAAAATCAGACCGGAGCAAACGGCCTTGCGTACGGCGATCGATGCCGCTCAGAAGTTTAGCCTAAACACAGAAGAGGCTCGCGCTGTTGCGGAACAATTGGCGCAGCGGATCGGTGCTTTGACTCAGGCGGTGCCTATCACCTTGGCACAAGGTGCGTTGTTGGATCCGGCTGTTGTGACCGAGTGGTCTGTGGACAATGAGCACTGGCAGGTTTGGACGCCGGCCGTAAAGGTTGAGCCTGGTCAAGTGTGGGTCCGATTCTTGCGTAACGATTATGAGCGGCAGGGCCCAAAAGCGTTGGCTGTCGAACCGGTAAAGGGCTGTCTGGTGGCTGTTCCCGAAGCGCGGGCTTGGCAAGCGGGCGAAGCGTTGACGAGGCTGAATAATCTGCGGGCTTGGGTTCGCGACAAAGAGTGGGTAAGGGCAAGTGCTTATACGAACGATATGCGGATTGGGCTTGTGGACCCCAAACATCGGCAGGACTGGGAGGTGTTGGTCAAAGGCGTGGTTGGACATTTTGATCAAATTAAGGATAAGCGCGATCAGCAGGGGAAAGCCGCAGCGTTGGTCGCCTCGCTGTCGGCTCTAAAGACGGAACTTGAAAATAATAAAACAGACGGTTTCGCGAAATTCGTTTGGCCCTGTCCCGAAAAGAATATTGCCGGTTTGCCGCAGGTTGTGGCGGCTGGAAATGAGTTCGCCAGCGTGTTGTCGAACTGGGTGGTGACGGTCGCCTGCGTGGACGATCCGTTAGCTTCACGCCAAGCCCGTCTGTCGGAAGCGGCCGGCGTGCTGGGGGCCTCTGCCGTTGTGAACCTGCTGGGCACCGCCGTGTCGGAGTCGCTGGAGAAGCGGGTGGCAACCGCCCGGGCCGTCTTTATTCTGCGGTTGGAGAATGAGAGCGGGCTGGTTTCCTCCGTGTTGGTCAACGGCAAAGCGGAGGTGTTGGCCGTCGGCGGACGGCGGGATTTGCGATTAGCGGCCAAGCCTGCATCTCTTGTGGCACGGGTTCCGGGGTATGAGGATCAGTTTCTGGGTGTCAATTGGACGGCGGGCGGCGGTCAGAAGGTTTCTGTGAAACCGTTTGTCATGGCGCCGCTTTCCGTGGAACTTGTTGGGGAGACTTTGGGTGTGTTGCCGTTCATCAAACCGCTTTTGGTGGATGATAACGGGAAGACGGTCATGAATCAGTTCGGTCGATGCACGTTGGCTCCCGGACTTTATACATTGACTCTCTCGCGGGCGGATTATCAAACGCAGGTTCAAAAGATTGTCCTGAAAGCGGGAGATCAGCAGGTTCGTGTCAAAGGCGGTGTTTGGGTCCCAACCGTCGCTCTACAGGGGCTGATGGATGCAGAGCAAGCCTATCGGGCACAACAGTATGATGTCTCGGCTGCGCATTTGTCTGTCGGCGGTCAGCTTGAGGATGTGGGGCATCAAGAAAAGAAAAGAAATCTCGAGGCGAGTGTGGTTGCTGAATATAAGCGGATTACAAGCAAATATGCCGATGCCTGTCGTGATGAGTGTTTTAAACAGTTGTGTCTGCAATTGCCGTTTAAGCAGGCGGCAACGGAGTTGGTTCTGCCGGATTCGCCTAAGATCCCCGAGTGGGTTTTGCAACGGTTTGACAAGCAGACAAAGGATATGCTTGAAAAGAAAGGGATATTAACGGCCGAGCAAGAAAACATCTTGAAGAAAGCAAAGGATGCTTCTGTTTATTTTAACGAGTTGGATCCGTCGGCGTTTAATGATACACCCATCAATGAATTGGCCGAAGCGGTGAAGAGCGGTTTTAAACCGAGTCCGGAGTATGTCAAATTGGCCGAGAACGCATTCGCGCAGTGTCAGCAAAAGCTGAAAGATCTGGAAAAGATCGGAGGGCCTGTCGTAAAAATAACGCGTGAAAAGTGTAAAATAGCGGAAGACAATTTAAAGATTATTCAAAAGGCCATGAGTCTGTAATGTCGAGCCGAGCCACGTTTTCTTTTGTATTTAACGGGGTACACTCCCCAAGCATGGGGTGCCTCTTGAATCAGGCGTTAAGACCGTAAGTGACCGGAGGCGACTTCGCAACGGTATTCCGCCACGGTGCGGCGCAGGCCTTCCGGGAGGGGGACCTCGGGGCGCCAGCCGAGGCTTCGGATGAGCGTGGTGTCGCAGAGCTTGCGCGGCGGACCGTCGGGCTTGGAAGGGTCGAAGCGCAGCTCGGCCTCCGTCCCGACCGCTTCACGCACCTGTTCGGCGAGCTCGCGGATCGTGAGGTCCTCGCCTGATCCGATATTGACCCAGTCCGGCGGGTTGTCGAGCCGCAACAGGAAGAACAGTGCGCGCGCCAAGTCGTCCACATGCAGAAACTCGCGGCGCGGCGTGCCTGTGCCCCAGAGCGTAACTTCCCGAGCGCCGGTGACGCGGGCCGTCTCGAACTTACGGATCAGGGCGGGCAATACATGTGAATGTTCCGGGTGGTAATTGTCGCCGGGGCCGTAGAGGTTGGTCGGCATGGCGGCATGATAAAGCAGACCATACTGCCGCCGGTAATATTGGCAGAGTTTAAGGCCCGCGATTTTGGCTAGCGCGTATCCCTCGTTCGTGGGTTCGAGCGAACCCGTAAGCAAGGCCTCTTCAGGGATCGGCTGCGGCGCGAGGCGCGGATAGATGCAGGAGCTGCCCAGAAAAAGCAGACGCGGCACACGCGCCTCATATGCGGCGTGGATGACGTTCGCGGCGATCATCACGTTTTCGTACAGGAAGGTTCCGAGCGCGGACCGGTTGGCTTCGATCCCGCCGACACGCGCAGCCGCGACGATGATGCAGTCGGGCTTGTGACGGGAAATGAAAGCACGCGCGGCCGACTGATCGGTGAGATCCAGCTCAGCGTGCGTGGCGGTGATGGGCGGCGGCAAGTCTAGATTGGCGATTTCATGCATGACGGCTGCGCCGACCATGCCTCGGTGTCCGGCCACGTAGATCTTGTGAAAATGCATCGGTCTGTCTCCGGCAGAGGCACGGCGCGCCGTGCCTTTAACGTTATTCCGCGTTTTCCAACACGCCGCCCGCCTGTTGCACGGCGAGCTCTTGGCGTGCCACGCGCAGGTCGGCTTCCACCATCATGCGCACCAGTTCCTTAAACGTCACCTTCGGGGTCCAGCCCAATAAGCGTTTAGCCTTGGCGGAATCGCCTAAAAGCAAGTCCACCTCGCTCGGGCGCTCGTATCGTCCGTCGTGCTTGACGAAGGCTTTCCAATCGAGGTCGAGCAGCGCGAACGTCTCCTCGCAGAACTCGCCGACACTGTGTGCCTCGCCGGTGGCGAGAACATAATCGTCGGGCTTGTCCTGTTGCACGATCCGCCACATGCCCTCGACATAGTCTCCCGCGAAACCCCAATCGCGCCGTGCCTCGACGTTGCCGAGATAGAGCGCGTTCTGGAGCCCCATCTTGATGCGGGCTGCCGCCATCGTGATCTTGCGGGTGACAAAGGTAGGACCGCGGCGCGGCGATTCGTGGTTGAAAAGAATGCCGTTGCTGGCGTGCATATCGTACGCCTCCCGATAGTTGACCGTCGCCCAATATCCGTATAATTTCGCGACGCCGTAGGGCGAACGCGGGTGAAACGGCGTCGTCTCCCGCTGGGGTATCTCATGGATCTTGCCGTACAGTTCGGACGAGGATGCCTGATAAAAACGCGCCTTCTTGCCGATGCCGGTTTCGCGCAGGGCCTCAAGCAAACGGATGGTGCCGAGCGCGACAATGTCACCGGTGTATTCCGGCACGTCGAAAGAAACCCGCACGTGACTCTGCGCGCCGAGATGGTAGACTTCGTCCGGATTGATTTCATAGATCATTTTTGTGAGCCGACCGGCGTCGGACAGATCGCCATAATGCAGGAAGAGCTTTGTTCCCAGAATGTGAGGATCCTGATAAAGATGGTCGATGCGCTGCGTGTTGAAACTGGAGGATCGGCGAATCATGCCGTGAACCTCGTAACCTTTCTCAAGCAGCAATTCGGTGAGATAGGAACCGTCTTGGCCCGTGATACCGGTGATGAATGCGCGTTTCATGTGTTGCTCCTCAGCGGGGGGCGAGTCGGGAGATCTCGCGTCGTTTCTGGTTGCCACAATGAAAACAGCTTATCATAAGGAGATTGCCCGTCTATTTCGTATTTACGAAAAAGATATTTACGAAAATGCGCATTAACGGTATGGTTTTGTCATGAAACAGGTGACTATCGGTGTGCTTCTGGATGCCGATTTCGATTATGGGGTCGGTGTCTTGGACGGGGTCCGCGACGAGGCGCGCGGTCGTCCAGACTGGCGAGTTTTGCCTATTCCGTATGCTCAGGAGGGGCTGCTCACGCGGTTGGTGCGTGCGGAGGAGCTGCAGGGCGTAATCGGAGCCTTCATCAGTGACCATTGGATCGAAAGCCGTTTTCCGTCCGCCTTGCCAGTGGTTAATACCGCGAACCTGTCGCAGATCGAGCGGGTTTGTTCTGTGGTCCCGGACGACGCGGCGGCGGGTCGGCTGGTGGCGCGCCACTTCTGCGAATTGGGATATCTCCATGCGGGCGTCATTTCGGAGCGGGCGACCTGCGCCTCGCAGATTCGGCGCGAAGGTTTTCTTCGCTTTATGCGGGAACAGGGCGTGGCGGTGTCGGAACCGTCGGCAGAGGGTACTTTCCGGCATGAGTCCGGCTGGCAGACGTGGCTTTCAGAACTGCGTGCGGAGACGGCGGTGTTTTGCACCAGCGATTCACTGGCCCGCCGTTTCTGGGAACTCTGCAGACCCGGCAGCGAGGTCTCGATGCCGCCGCTGGTCGCGGTTCTGGCAGGGGTCGGAGATTCACTGGCCGATCGTGTGCTGTCGGGTCTGGATCTCACCTCCGTGGTGTTGCCTGCGCGGGTGATCGGTCAAAAGGCCGCCGCCCGGCTTGCCCGGCTGTTGGCGGGCGATCAGACCCTCGTGCGTGAACGGATTGCGCCGACCGATTTGATTGTGCGCGGTTCAACAGCTCGGTTTTCTTCGGCGGATGACGTGGTGTCGCGTGCGATGGGCGTGGCGCTTCGGAATTTGTCGCAGAATCTCAGCGTGGCCGAAGTGGCCCGGCGCACGGGTGTTTCGCGGCGCTCCTTGGAACAAAGGTTTCGCTCGACGTTTGGGCGCGGTCCGGCCCAAGAGTTTCGCGCGCGCAGAATGGAACTGGCCAAACGGCTGCTGACTGAGACGGAAATGTGCGTGGCGGATATTGCGACCCGAACCGGGAGCGGTAGCGTGCAGGCCTTTACCACACTCTTTAAAAAGACGCACGGGACCCCTCCGGCGGGATTCCGTGACCGTGTGTGCCGCGGGGAATGCCGCTTGTCGCAGCGTCCCGAAGGTTAAACGCAAGAAAAAGGATGTCCGACAAACGCATGATGTCCGGGGCGTCATGAGGGGAACCGTGCGGTTTTTTTGACTCTTTTCGCGCGCGCTCCGAAAAGGGTGCCGAAAGAAAAAGACGCGAGACGAACAGGGATTGCAGGGGTTGGTCCTTTTTTGACATAATGCTTTCGCATTATGTGTTCCGGGGTGGAGCATCATAACGCATAAAGAAGGGGTTTTTCACATGATGCAGTTTTCTCGTCGTAATTTTCTCAAAGCCGGCGCAGCCGGATTAACGGTGGCGGCTTCGCCTTTGTTGGGACAGGCAGGCGCAATGGTCGGTCAGAAACGCAAGATTCAGGTCGGTGTGCAGCTTTACTCCGTGCGTGGACTTTGCGGTAAGGATCTCGTCGGCACGCTTAAGGCCATCAAAGAAATGGGCTATGCGGGCGTGGAGTTTGCCGGCTACTATGGCAAGAGTGCCGCGGAGCTTCGGAAGATGTTGGACGATAACGGCTTGGTCGCTTGCGGTACCCACACCGGCGTGGACACGATTAAGCCGGAGAACATCGCGAAGACGATCGAATTCAACCAGACGATCGGCAACAAGTATCTGATGGTTCCGGGAATGAAAGCGCAGACCAAAGAGGATTGGCTGAATATGGCGAAGCTTTTCTCGGCTGCCGCGGTCACGGCCAAAGCCTCGGGCATGTATGTGGGTTACCATAACCACCAGCATGAGTTCAAAGACAAGTTCGATGGCGTCTGCAAATGGGAAATCTTCTACAGCAATGCGTCGCCGGCGGTCTGCTCGCAGATGGATGTCGGGCATGTGGTTTCGGCCGGTGAAGACCCGGTCGCTTGGCTCAAAAAGTTCCCGAACCGTACGCGTACGATGCATGCAAAGGAGATCTATCCTGGCCCCGGCATTTTGGGTCAGGTGCCCGAAGGCAAACAGGGCGTGAAGTGGGATGACGTTTTTGCGACCGCAGAGGCGGATGTGACCGAATGGTATATCGTTGAGAGCGAAGCGGATGCGAACACGTTGGAAAAGATCCGCGGATGCATCGACTTCCTCAAATCCAAGGGTCGCGCATAATCGCGCATACGAGCCACATCGGTTCCGTGAACGGCCAGTCCTTGAAGCGGGAGGGCCGTTCTTTTTTTGTTTGAAGGGCTCTGCCGATAGGTTTTTTCCCTAGGCAATAGGCCCTTCTTCGTTTTATACTTAAGATCATTTTATCTCGTTGTTCCGTTGTTGAGAAAGGAGTTCGACCGTGAAAAGTTTTAATGTTGTTTTGCGGGTGATGACAAACTTTGCGGCCTGTTCTCTTTTTGCGGCCAGCGGTACGTGGACGGCACCTGACGGCGGGGATTGGAGCGCGGTCGGCAATTGGCAGGACAACACGCCCGCGACGGGCACGGGCTCGACCGCTTTTTTCACCGCCGGGGCGGGCGCGGTCACGAATGACATGACGGACCTGACGCTGCTCGGTCTGCAAATATCCGGCACCGGTTTCACCTTCGCGGGGAACACGCTCACGCTGGACAGCGCGGGTTTTATTACGGTTCTGAGCGGCAGCCACACGCTTGATATGCCTCTGGTATTATCCGGCAGCACGGCTTTAACAGCGGCGTTGAGCCAAACCCTGACCGTGAACGGCGCGGTTTCCGGTACAGGCGGGGTGACGCTCAACGGCGGCCGCGTGGTGCTCGGCAATGCGGCCAACAGTTACAGCGGACAGACGGTTCTCCAAACCGGCCTGCTGGAGGTGGCTTCCATTTCGGCATTGGGCAGCAGCACTTCGCCGGTCCTTTTGGGCAAGGGAACCTTTCGCTACACGGGTGCCGACCCCGCCGAACTTACGCAGGGTTATACGGTTTACAACGGTGGCGCGAATGCCTCCACGGTGTTCGAAATAGCCACGAACATCACGGTTTCGGGTAAAGTGGACGCGCCTTCGGTCGGCGGCGGGCGGTTCGTCAAGGTGGGTCCGGGAACCGTCACCTATACCTATCCGGGCTATCAGATCATGAACCGCGGCGGCAGCGGCGTCACGAGCGACGCCAATCTCACACTCGATACCGTCAACGGCGGGGCGGGGGTGCTTGGTTACCATGATTTCACCATCGCAGAAGGAAAGGTCGTTTTCAACGCGCTCGGCCAGACGAACCGGCTGATCGGTTCGGCGACGATCGGTGTGCGGTATGCTGCGGCCGGGCATATGGAACTGAATGCCGGCGTTGTGCAAATCCCAGACTCTTGGTGTTCCATCAGCCGCGGCAACGGCAACACGACGACACCCTATGCCCCAAGTGTGACGGTCACCGGCGGACGGCTCGAGGTGAAAGGGTTCGTGATGGGATATGGCGCGGGAATGCCTAATTATAAATGCTATCCCGTTTTGAACCAGAGCGGCGGAGAGATCGTCAGTGCGGGCGATTGCTATATCGGCGAAACCGCTTATGCCAGTCCCAGCGTCAATATAACCGGCGGAAAGTTAATTTGCGAAGGCGTGTCCAGCGGATTTGCGCTGAACATGTGGAATTCGGACAATCTCTACGCCACGATGGGTCTTTCCGGCAGTGGGACTGAAGCGTATTTCGCCAAACTGGCGGTTCGCAAGAACGCGGTGCTTTCGGTGACCAACGGCGCGACGATCGGCGTTCGGTCCACCGAGACAGTCAACAACGGCACGGTTTATTTCGACCAGGCGACGCTGACCACCTACGCCCCGCTCAACCAGCCCAGCGAGTGGTTTCAAAGCACGACCGCGTTGTCCGTCGGAGCCGGTGGTCTGACCGCTTACGTGCCCGCAAACCAATTCGCCTA
>Ga0172378_10005174_pt1 | contig 12176 bp, 6 predicted proteins | sample GrowelOW332metaG_FD_119755 | JGI IMG/M metagenome (GOLD analysis project Ga0172378, IMG submission 119755) | Groundwater microbial communities from an aquifer near a municipal landfill in Southern Ontario, Canada - Pumphouse #3_1 metaG | ecosystem: Environmental > Aquatic > Deep subsurface >...
ATGCTCTCAAAAACCTACTCACCATAACTCGGCTATGTTTCCGTTGCTTTTTGATGCGCTACATCAACACTAACAGCCATTTAGACTTTTCGTTACGAAAACCCTTGCGGATTTAAGGTATTATGTAATTAGAAAACATCAAAATAATTTTAATAAAACATCGATATCAAATAAATTAATTAATGCCTTATTAGAACTATTCTTTATTTTTGTAGGGATTATAATTTTCTAATAAACAATAAAAAATTTAATGAAATTATATCTGTTAATTCTATTTTTTGCATTTTGTATTCTATCTTGTATAGGTCAGCAAATCCAATCACCCCGGCTTTTACCAAATACTTACCGTATGAATCAGAATATTCATTCGGTTCCCCGTGGTGGAAAATCCCAGCAGGAACTTATTGAAAAATATTTATCAATGGGTTATGGTGGATTTACAGTCAATGTAAACTTTCACGATTATTTGACACCAACGGGCATGAAATCATTTAAATCTTTTTGCGATAAAGCGAAGTCAAAAAATATGGAACTATGGTTGTATGATGAACAGGGATATCCTTCGGGAAATGCTGGTGGAAGGGTTTTTCTTGAAAATAAAAATTGGGAAGCCATGGGAATCTTTAAACGAGATACTTTGGTTCATGATGGTATTGTCCATTATAAACTGCCCCCCGGTCGTACAATAAGAACCTATGCAATTAACAAATCTGATACAATAAATCTCCAGCAATATATTAATCAAAAAACATTAACCTGGGATGCGCCTAATGGAACCTGGAAGATAATTGCTTTTTCTAAAAAAACGTTATATCAACATTTTCAGGCTTCACAGAATCCAAATTCTCCAGGGGAAAAACTAAGTTCTCATTACCCTTCTCTTATGATTCCTGAAGTAACACAAGCCTTTATAAACATAACTCATGAAAAATATACAAAATATTTTGGTTCTGACCTTGGAAAATACTTCGTCTCTACATTTTCAGATGAACCATCATTGATGGCCGTAACCTTTTATGACGATAAATGGAGTGTAATTCCCTGGGCATCTATTCTATCAGATACTATTTATTCACGATATGGTTATTTTCCTGAAGATAGGTTGTTGGAATTATTCGAGGATGAAGGATCAAATGGACAAAAGATTAGGTACCAGTATTTTCATACAGTTGGAGAGTTGATATCCATCAATTATTTTAAGCAGCTTAAAGATTGGTGTGCACGACATAGTCTTAAATCAGGCGGACATCTTTTGCTTGAGGAAACAATGATGGCTCAGGTTCCCTTGTACGGAGATATCTTTGCGTGTTACAGACAAATGGATGCCCCCGGAATCGATGCTTTAAGTTGTATTCCTGAAAATACACCTGTTCATGCACCAAAACTTGCATCAAGTGCAGCGGAACTCACGGGTTCATTAAGAGTAATGTGTGAACCATGTCCTGTTATTGATATTCGGAAACCGAAAGGGAAAGAACCGACTACAGATCAGGTACGTGGATTTTTTAATATTGAATTGGCAGGAGGTGTTACTGACTTCAATAATTATCTAAAGTTATCGAATGCAGACATTGTTGAGAAAAGAGAATTTAATCAATACGTTGCAGGAATTGCAAAGCATCTCCGTGGAGGGCATAGTGTCTCAGATGTTGCAGTTTTTTATCCTATTGAATCATTATGGGCTGCTTTTCTTCCGGAACCTATGAGGGTATCCGGATGGGACTCCGTGAGAGGAGGAAATCCAAAAGCAATTGAAATTGAACAGTCTTTCAGAAATACCGCTCGTATTTTGTACAATGACCGATGGGAATATAATTTTATAGATACCAAAGCTATAGAAGAATCGAAAGTAGAAAACGGTCAGTTAGTCCATGGTGATTTAAGATGGAAATTAGTTATCCTTCCCAATGTCAGCACTCTTTCTCTTTTAGCTCTAAAGAAACTTCATCGTTTTGTGGAATCAGGAGGATTTTTGTTAGCAATAGGACAAACCCTTGTTAATTCAACCACGGAATTTCCTGATCAACAGATAAAAACAATTTCAAAAAGAATATTTAGATATGCAAATGCAAAGAGATTAAGCTCTGATAAAGAAGTCAATTTATCAAAACATATAGGCAAATGGCTTAACAAAGATCTAATCATTAGAGACAAGGAATTACCATTCAGGTTTACTCATAGAATAGTAAATAATAAAAATGTATATTTTGTCTTTAATGATTCTAATGAGATTGTGGAATCTGAAGTATCGTTAAGAGACATAAAAGAACCCTATTTATTTAATCCCAATAATGGGAAAATATCGAAGATGGGAAAAGAAATTTTACTTCGTTTAGATCCTTATCAGGGAGTAATTTTTACAGAATAATTTTAAAGCAAAGATATTTTAAACTAAATCATAACAAATGAAACACAAAACTTTATTATATGGCTTTTTATTGTCATACCTCTTTACTTTTTCTTCATGTATCAATTCCACCTCACGATCTGTTGTTGATCAAAAAAAAGTAAAACATCCGAATGTTATTATTTTGATGACTGATGATCAGGGGTATGGAGAACTTTCCTGTAATGGTAATCCAATTTTGAAAACACCTCAGTTGGATAAGCTTCATAATCAAAGTCTCCGGTTAGTTAATTTTCATGTTGAACCTATGTGCACTCCTACGCGAGGACAATTAATATCCGGATTGGATGCCGTGAGAAATGGAGCAGTAAATGTTAGCAGCGGTCGGTCTATGATGAATAAAGATATAAAAACAATAGGCGACTACTTTTTTGAAAATGGTTATAAAACTGGCATTTTTGGTAAATGGCATTTGGGTGATAATTATCCGTATAGACCGGAAGACCGTGGTTTTGAAGAAACACTTTGGTTTCCTTCGTCGCATATTAGTTCTGTCCCAGACTACTGGGGCAATGATTATTTTGATGATGTTTATGTAAAAAACGGGAAAAGGGAATCTTTTAAAGGTTTTTGTACAAATGTGTTTTTTAGTAATGCCATGGAATGGATGAAAACATGTGCTGAAAAAGGAGAGACCTTCTTTACTTATTTGCCCACCAATGCGCCCCACCAGCCATTTTTTGCTCCGGAAAAGAATATCGCTGAAATGGAGAAGATTGTTGAAAATTCGCAATGGGCAGATATGGAACCACAGAAAAAGCACGATTTTATTCGTTATCTGGCCATGATCCGGAATCTTGACTGGAATGTAGGTCAATTAATGGATTTTCTGGATAAACAGGGACTCTCGGATAATACAATTTTAATATTTCTTACAGACAACGGAAGCACATTTGGTCCCGATTACTACAATGCCGGCATGCGTGGCCGAAAAATGCAATTGTTTGAAGGCGGACACCGTGTGCCATTTTTTATTCGCTGGCCACAAGGCAAAGGTTTCGATAAACCGCGCGATATTAAAGGACTTACCGAAGTGCAGGACGTACTTCCAACACTTTTGGATCTTTGTGAAATTAAATATAAAAAAGAACTTTTTTCAGGACAAAGTTTATCTGACGTATTTTCTGGTAAAAAGTGCGTTCCGGAAGATCGTATGTTGTTTATCAATTATAGTCGTATGCCTTTTTATTTTGACTATCCCTCCCCATATACCAATACTATAATGAATGCGAGTGGTTCTGCAGTATTGTGGAAAAACTGGCGATTACTTGAGGATAAGCAATTGTATGATTTGTCTACAGATCCTCTTCAGAAAAATAATATAATATCTAAGCATCCAGAGGTTGTAAAATATCTTAAAGAAAAACGTGATGAGTGGTGGTCCGGAGTTAAAGATATTGCCAATAAGCCCGAAAGAATTGTTATTGGAGATGATAAAGAAAATCCGATGATGCTTTCTTCATGTGACTGGATGGATGTTTTTGTTGATCAACAGGGTCAGGTGAAACAAGGAGAGAGAAAAAATAGTTATTGGTTGTTGAATGTAGCTCAAAAAGGCACCTATAAATTTGAACTTCGCCGTTGGCCCAAAGAATACGATATTCCATTAAACGAAGCTGGTATCGGTGAAAAGGCTTTACCAATAGGAATTTCCAAAATTTTTATTTCAGGTAAAAACACAGATATCAGAAGAAGAGTGAAAATAAAACAGGAGGCAAAAAATGTTATTTTTACAGCTAATCTTGAACCTGGACCAATAACATTGCATACCTGGTTCAATGATATAAATGGAGAAGCTATCTCCGGAGCTTACTACGTGTATGTTTCGAGGGAATAGTAAAAAATGGTTAGGGTTTAAATTATTTAATTCTCTTAAAATATTGTAAAAGATTAAATCCATATATACTTAAAAATATGTAAAACAATGGTTATAAACAATATATTACACATATTGTTTATAACCATTGTTTTTTTTAATTTTAGCATTGGTTAGTTACCTTTTTTTTGTATTTTTACTTAATATAGAAAAAATTAACAGAGATAAGTATATTGTAACTATTTGGCTCTGACGCTTCTGAAAGAATTAATACCTTTTTAATAAATTTTTTGTATATATAATGGAATACCGATCCTGACAAAGTTTATTGGCTATGAGCTTGATGCTGTTGAAATTACTTAGTTGTTCTAATTTATAAAGTCGTATCTATATGCAAAATATTAAATCTAAGGAAGTAGAAGAATTGATAAAAGATTTATCAATTCTGATAGTGGAAGATGAACTTGTGAATTCTTTGTTTTTAAAAGAAGCATTTATGAGATTACCAGTTAAAATAGAATGTGTAGGTAATGGTCAGGATGCTGTTAAGAGTTATAAAAAAAACAAATTCGATATTGTATTAATGGATTTAAGGCTGCCAAAGTTAGATGGCTTTGAAGCTACCAGGGAGATATTGAAATTTGATTCTGATGCAAAAGTTATTGCGCAGACTGCTTATGCTATGTACGGAGACAGAGAAAAATGTTTGGAATCAGGTTTCTGTGATTATATAACTAAGCCGATGAAGAGAGATGATTTAGTTGATATGGTAATAAAGTGGTCTCCTAAAAATCAGAATAAAAAATAGAAAAGAAATATTTTTTGAATTTGTATTTTAATCTTTTGTAAATAATAAAATTACATGAGATAAGAAACTGAATTCAAAAATGACATTCGCTTCATTCTAGTAATACTATAGTTAAGGAATGAGTAGTAGTAATATTTCTATTGGCGGACTAATTTTAGATAGTCTGTATATTATAATGTTTATTGTAACTAATTTCGGATTACTTGAAAGCACATTATTTTAATTTCCGTAAATTCATCATAATACTGAGAATTAAAGAACAAAAATAAACATGAAAAATCCGGTTTTTTGTCTGACAACCTTGTGCTTAGTAACATTTTCATTAGTCTTATCTGCCAAAGTACAGCCCACTAATTTAAAATGTGAATATCTTACGAATCCTGAAGGTATAGATATGCAGTCTCCCCGTTTTTTCTGGAACGTTACAAGCGATGAAGATGGTCAATATCAGAGTGCCTATCAAATTCTGATCTCTACTTCAAAAGAGAAACTAGATAAAAATATCGGGGATATATTTGACTCTAAAAAAGTAAATAGTTCAAAAAGTACACAGATTGAATACAATGGGGAAAAACTAAAACCTGCATCTCATTATTACTGGAAAGTAAAAATCTGGGACAAAAACAAAAAAGTTTCAGGTTGGAGTATGATAGCAAATTTTTCAACTGGACTATTTTCTGTTAAAGACTGGGGCGGGGCTCAATGGATTGCCTGGCGCGATAATGGGGAATGGACAAAAAAATGGTGGAAAAAGAAAGACGTTGAATTAAAATGTACGGAATTCCAGCTTCCAAGTTATTTTGGGGCACGAATGAATATCTGGGCTCGCTATCAGTTTCATAACGATGAACCTTATGATCCGTCGCCTCTTTTACGAAAAAAATTTACTATAGAAAAAAAGGTAAAAAGTGCAGAAGCATATATAAGTGGGATTGGCTATTACGAATTATTTATCAATGGAAAAAAGATCAGCAATTCAGTACTTGATCCGGGAAGGACAGATTATCTTAAAACAATATTATATGCCACTCACGACATCACTTCTGAAATTAAAAATGGTGATAATGTCGCCGGTGTAATGCTGGGTCGTGGATTTTACAGTGAACTGGCAATTGACCACTGGGGATTTTATAAAAAGAACGGATATATAGGACAGCCTAAATTGAAATGTCTTATAAAAATAAAATACGAAGATGGAAGCTCTAAAAATATAATAAGTGATCTGAACTGGAAAATTATCGGGGGACCAATTGTTTACGATGGGCCGTACTTAGGTGAAATATATGATGCAACAAAAGAAATTAAAGGATGGAGTGAACCAGGTTTTGATGATTCAAATTGGGATACAGTAAAATCAGCCCCGGCTCCCGGCGGCAAAATGATTTCTCAATTATGTCAGCCTATTCGTGTTACAAAAACATTTCATCCTGTAGCAACTGAGAGCAGAGGAAATTACGGACAATGGTTTGATGCTGGTACAAATATGTCGGGCTGGATACGTCTTAAAATTAAAAAAGCGAAAAAAGGACAACGAGTTACTGTATATTTTGGAGAGAATATAGATCCTGTTGCTGCAGGTCAGCCAGGTCGTTTGCAACAAATGGGATACGTCTGCAAAGGAGCAAATGAAGAATATGCAGAGTGCCATTTTTCATACAAAGCTTTCCGTTATTTCCTGATAAAAGGATTTCATGGGATGAAATTTACCTTAGAAGATGTAGAATTAAAATATGTATATTCTGACGTTCCACGTGTAGGATATTTCACATCTTCTGATACGATAGTAAATGCAATCGATAATCTTTGTCGCAAATCTCTTATTTTTAATTTACACAGTATACCGACAGACTGCCCTCATCGTGAGAAAAACGGATGGCTGGGAGATGCGGTAACAGGTATGGAATTTGGTATGGCAAATTACGATCTGGCTGCATTAATGACCAAATTTACACGCGATATTTTCGATACTCAGGATTCATTGGGCGGATTAGCAGATATTGCACCTGCAAATAATTACCAGCGGATTGGTTATTCTACTTTATGGCCTTCGGCCTGTGTTCATATTCCGTGGTATATGTATTCATACTATGGAGACACCAGACTTTTTGAGCAATACTGGGATAAAATGATGCTATGGGTAAAGTATTCATGGAAAAACAACAACATTCCAGATAAAGATGGCATGTTTAAGGAAACCTATAACGACTGGGTTACTCCTTTCGATAAAATATATAAAGAAAGAGGTAATCCAGGAGGGAATGAGGTAATTGCTTCCATGAATTTTTATCTCGTTTTAAAACGTCTGGCTTATATGGCCGATAAATTAGATAAAAAAGAAGACTATAAACGTTTGGAACAGCAAGTTAAACGTCTTTATTCAGGAATTCAGAAATGGGCTTTTAATAAAGAGACAGCAGAATATTCAGGATTAAAACATTTTGAAGAATTTTTGCCTGTTTTGAATATAATGGCCCTTGATTATGGTATTGTTCCCGAAAAATACAAGACCCGGTTAGAAAAAAAGGTTGTTGACAACATAGCTATTGATAAAGACTACCATTTATGGGGAGGAATTTTTGCCATTCATTCCGCATACGAATATTTACCTAAAAACGGTTATGCCGATTTAATGCATAAAGTTGTTATTAACCAGACCTGGCCATCTTTTGGGTGGATGATAAAGGAAGGTGCGACTACCCTGCCTGAAGGTTATAAATTTGACGCATCAGGCATACATCATTTCATGGGATCTGTAGATAACTTTTTCTACCGTCATATAGCAGGAATCAATTCCGATCCTAAATATCCGGGATTCCAAAAAATAATTTTCAGACCTAACTTTATCAAATCTATGAATTTTGCAAAAGCCAGTTACAATTCCATTTATGGTGAAATAAAAGCTAAATGGGAAAAAATAGGTCGTGACGAATATAAATATCAGATAGAAGTACCAGCCAATTGCGAGGCGCAGGTTATTTTGCCAAATAGGGGAAACGAAAAGGTAAGATCAGGTACACATATTTTCAATGTGAAATTATAGGAGTCTATCGGCGCTATATGTTGTGTCTGCCTTTGCTATACTGAAAAGTTGGCAAGACTATTTATGCATTCTTTTTTATACTACAAGAAACAGAAAATAAGAAAATACTAAACCAATTCTAAAAACAGGTTTTAAAAAAATAACAATTATAGTTCTTTATACGTTTATTCATTAAAGATCTTTTAATATATTCGATAACAAATATGATGCATTAAGGTTTTGAGCCACACCTTTTTGAATTTTATAAGAATAGTTAATTTTTTTGGCAAGTTCAATTTCAAAACAATAATTTAGATAAACAGAGCTATCCTTTTCTCCAAGTTTAGCCAGTTCTAAATCATGTGTGGCAATGATTGCAGAGATATTATATTTTGATATTTCATTTAAAAACATGATAGAGCCTTTCAATTTGTCTTTTGAATTTGTGCCTTTTAGAATCTCATCAAGAATTATTAATGTAAATGAATGGGATTTTATATGTTCTATTAACTGTTTTAATCTTATAAGTTCTGCGTTAAAGTATGAAATATCCTTCGAGAGATTATCAGTTGTTCGCATACTTGAGAATAATGAGACAATTGAAAATTTAAAGGATTCGGCACAAACAGGTACGCCAATACTTGCAAGAATATAAGTAATTCCAATAGTTCGTAAAAAAGTACTTTTGCCGGCCATGTTGGCACCTGTTATAATGTCGATATTCGATTTTTTTAGAATAAAACTATTGGGAACAGCCTTTTCATGGGATAAAAACGGATGATAAACATTAACAGCTTGAATTACATTCTCGCAATTGTCATCCTGAACCTGAGCTAATGTGTTTTGAGGATTATTAAATGCATATGTTCCCAGACTAACCAAAGCATCAATTTCTGTTAAACAGTTAATCCATTTCCTTGTATAGGGGAGGTATTCTTTTTCCCATTTTAAAAATATTCTTATCAATAGTATATCGTACAAAACAGTCCCATTCAATATTACATACGTGATAGCATTAACTCTATGTTCAAATAAATTCAGAATTTGAGATAGTTCTTTGAAAGATTTCAGGCTATTGAATTTTTCTCCAAACAATTCATTTTTAAGTTTACATAAAACATCCGACTTAAATTCTACATTATTGATATCATTCAATATATCAAGATATCCCGAATACTTTTTATGCAGCTTTTCTGTATTTGTATTTATTTTTTCAGATGTTTTAGATAAAAGAACAGATATCAGAAACTGGGTACAAAACATACCTAAAAAATAATAAAAAGAGATTATCCCAAATATTCCGGAAATAAGAAAACCCAGAGTTAAAGCAATTGAAATGTAAGGTAAAGTGGAATAGATCAGCCGGTTCTTTTTTTTATTATTTAGAATAAGTCCGGAAAATATATCCAAATTGTTTTCGATCGTAGGATTTGCCAGAAATTTTATTCTCCAGTCAAAAAGTACCTTTAACTCACCAATAGCTGCCTGATTTGAGTTTATTTCTTTTTTATCCTGACTAAGATGTGTTAATTTATCCGCAAGTTTATCTCTGCCATCTCTGGTAATAGTTCTGTTAATGCGATTGAATAATGAGGATGGTCCAAATAAGTCCAGGTCATATGAGAACTCATGTTGTATATTTATATAATTTTCGCCGGTATTAAAGGGTGTAAAATCTCCATTTAAATAACATAATTCTTTTTTACATACAGATTTCATATTATTTAGAATCTTAATATTTTTAATGCATTTGTTGTCTTTTATACGTGATGCAATATATATCACCAGAAAAAATACAACTGTAGATGCAGAAAATATATTAAGATTTTTATAAGTTACATATAAAAAAAAGACTATCGCAGAGAAAGACAATAGTTTAATATATAAATAAAACGTGCTCTTTCTTTTTAATTTAGTCTCTTTTAACCTGAAAAGGGCTATCTTTTCTTCATACAATTTGTGCATATCTTTGTTGTTCATGATTTTGATTAAATAGCGAATGCCCGCTGTATAAAAATATATTTTTTCAAAGATAAGTAATAATAAACAGTATTTTTCAAAGGTATTTCTATGTTTTCATAATTACGGCACACATTGAAATTGCTTTTCATAATCTGTTTTTAAGATGTAAAAGCAATGCGATATTTGTATGAAAAATGTATTTTTGTGATTGGTGGCTGGTTTTTTTATCTATTGACTAAGAAAAAATAAAATAATGACAAAAAATATTCCATCAGAAAATGATGATAGTCAGGGTGGTGTTTCGGATATGAAAAGAGAACAGGAAAATTCAGACTTCGCGAAGGATTTAAAAAGAGTTGACAGTACTGGAATTACTTTGGCAGATATCAGGAAGAAACAACAATCAGGTCAATATTATTATCCTAAAGATCCCATTATTTATAATGAAATTATACGGATAAAGGATTTACTTCTAAAGTATAATCAGTTAAAACCATCAAGTCAAAAGGAAAGACAGGAAGTGATTCGTGATATTTTAGGGAAATGCGGAGAAGAAGTTGTTATTTCCTCTCCTTTTTACACCGATTATGGAAAGAATATCTATGTTGGTGAACACTTTTTTGCCAATTTCAATTTCACCGTACTGGATGGTGGTCTTGTGCAAATTGGCGATAATGCGTTCATAGGACCCAATGTAAGTATATATACTACATGTCATCCTAAAGACGCAGCGTTACGCAATAAAGGAGTAGAATGGGGAGAAAAAGTGACTATAGGTGATAGTGTTTGGATTGGAGGTAGCGTAGTGATTTGTCCGGGCGTAACTATTGGCGATGAAGTGGTAATTGGTGCAGGCAGTGTAGTGGTTAGAGATATCCCTTCATATAGTGTTGTTGCAGGCAATCCCTCAAAGATAGTTAAAAGTACCGCTTTTTTGGCAGGAGGATGTTTTTGGGGAATGGAGCACTATTTGCAAAAACTGAATGGCGTAATTTCAGTAGAAAATGGGTTTATGGGAGGGCATGTAGCTCATCCTTCGTATGAACAGGTAAAATCTCATACAACAGGACATGCAGAAACTGTAAAAGTAATCTATGACCCACGGGTGCTGAATTATGAGGTCTTGTTACGTTATTATTTTGAGATTCATGATCCCACACAAGTAAATCAACAAGGCATAGATGAGGGTCCGCAGTATAGAAGCGAAATTTTTTATGTTACATCTAAAGAGAAGGAAACGGCAGAAAAACTAATTGCGATTCTTAAAGGGGAAGGATTTTCTGTAGTAACCAGGCTGACTGACGTGAAACAGGCCAAACCCTTCTATCCGGCAGAAAGCTATCATCAGGATTATTTCGAGCATCATGAGGGAGAACCCGATTGTCATTTTTATGTGAAACGCTTCCGTTAAAAATGTAGTCTTTATTGTTTTGCTTTTAAATTGGTGAATAATATTCGTTTTGTTTGCTTAAATTAAATAATAATAATTTTGATTGGATAATAGAACAATTTTCAATTATCTTAAATTAACTATATGATATTTGCACCCCCATCCAATAAAGAATAGTAATACAGGTATTGGAAAATTTTGAAAATATTCCGGTTTCAGCTATGAGGTCCTCATTGTTAGAAGATAAGTAGGAGTCTATATTAATATTATTATTTTTTATAAATTAGGAAATTATACGTAAGAAAAAAATATGGAAAACAGAAAAAAAACAAAAATTGTATGTACTATATCCGATAAGAGATGTAGTGTAGATTTTATAAAAGAGCTTTACGAAAGAGGTATGAATGTCGTAAGAATTAATAGCGCTCACACTACTTTGGAATCCTCATTAAATATAGTCAATAATGTTAGAAAAGTATCTGATAAAATTGCTATAATGATAGATACTAAAGGCCCGGAAATCAGATTAACCACACAGGATACAGAAAGTGGATTTCCTGTTAAAACAGGAGATAAGATTAAGATATGTGATGGTCCTAAAGATATAAGCAGCAGGGAAACTTTATATACTACCTATGAAAAATTTGTTAGCCGTATGATGGTTGGGACTAATATTTTGATAGATGATGGAGATGTTTGTTTAACTGTAGAATCAAAAGATGAAAAAACACTTTACTGTGTTGCTAAAAATGATGGTATTATAAAGGGTCGTAA
>Ga0172378_10005175_pt1 | contig 12175 bp, 12 predicted proteins | sample GrowelOW332metaG_FD_119755 | JGI IMG/M metagenome (GOLD analysis project Ga0172378, IMG submission 119755) | Groundwater microbial communities from an aquifer near a municipal landfill in Southern Ontario, Canada - Pumphouse #3_1 metaG | ecosystem: Environmental > Aquatic > Deep subsurface >...
AGAATGTATATGCGGCACTCTGCTGTGGTCTGAAAAAGTTTTTAAAAGACTGATATACCGGGCTGCGGTATATGTACTACGGCTGGTAAAAAAATCTTCTTTAATAATGTCAAAATAACCGTTTTCCTGAATTTCTCTGCTGCGGTTTTCCATTTTTTTCTGCTGCAGCTTGTGCATATCAGTACCGGGCTGAGACATACCGTATTTTTTATACAGCCTGTCTATGGTGCCTGATAATGCAGATTCGTCTCTGCCGTAGTAATTCCAGAATACAATGAGCACCCCTCCGTCTCGGAGCAGTTCAGATGATTTTCTGTATTTTGTATCTGAATCAAGCCAGTGGAACGATGTTGCTGAAACAACTGCGTCAAAACGTACGTTCCGGGGATCATATGATTCAAACGTGGTAGTATAAAAAGTAATATCGTCGTAACCGGCAAGTTTTTTTCGTGCCTCTTCAATAAGATGTTCACCCGGTTCGACTGCCGTTATATGCGGATGCCACAGCTCAGCCATCTGTCTTGTTGCAATCCCCGTTCCCGCTCCCAGCTCAAGGATACGGGAAGCTGAGGTAAAGTGTCTGACTGTTTCAATGCTCTGAAACAGCCGTTTATCATAGTCGGGGCGTGCATCAGTATATTCCGACGATACTGTATCAAACGATTGTCTGCTGAATTGAAAATCCGCTTCTGTCATGAAAAAGATATATCAGTATTCCGGCTTTTTTTCTACATATGTACCGGCTGCGTTTTATCCGAATATAAAACCTGTCATTGATAAAGAGCCGAGCGTACGTGCATCGTTGAACACAACGGGTTTATCGCTGCCGGCCGCACCGAGTGCATACAGCAGCGGCATAAAGTGATCAGGCGTAGGAACGGCGAGGCGGGCATCTTTCCCTGAAGAAGCAGCATTCATGACTGACTGCACGTCTTCCGCCAGAACAGCATCCCTCACTGTTTCGTCAAATGAATCAGCCCAGCCGAATCCGTCCAGTTTATTCCAGTCGATCATGCCCAGATTGTGCACGATATTGCCGCTTGCGAGAATCAGTATGTCGTCGTTTCTGAGAGGCGCTAATTCCCTGCCTAGTTCAAACTGATTCTGCAGGGAGGCACTGCGGTTTACGCTCAGCTGGACGACTGGAATATCCGCGGCCGGATACATTCTGCACAGTACGGCCCATGTACCGTGGTCGATTCCCCATGAATTATCGGCACTGACGGGAGTATGAACAAGTTTTAACACTTTTTCCGCCAGTTCCGGTTTTCCGGCAGCCGGATACCGGACGTTGTACAGTTCCTGTGGAAAGCCATACATATCATATACCTGCCGGGGATGGGGCGCCGTCTGTATCTTTTCCCCATCCGTGAACCAGTGGGCAGAAATAGAGAGAATGGCAGATGGACGGGATACGTTCCCTGCAAGTGTCCGCCATGTTTCCGTAAATTCATTATTTTCAACTGCATTCATCGGAGACCCGTGTCCGATAAATAAAACCGGCATTCTGTTACTCATATATAGTAAATATAGTCATAGTACGGTAAAAATATCTATAGGGTATCAGCGCAGGAGCGGCATGGAACCGGTAAGACTATTTACAAGCTTCTTGTTTCCGTACAATGCAAGCCCCAGATAGGTAAAATCATGTTCCTGTGTTGCAGCGGCTTTTTTACCGTAATCACTGTATGCATTGCAGCTTTGTGCTACATCTGAAAAATCTGCCGCAGAAAGCAGGCAGCTGCTTTTACTGCAGCCGTATCTACTGTCCGGAAAATAGTATAGTCTGACCCACGTAGTTTTTTATAAGTTCCTCAATCAGAAAGAAGAACAGTTCTTCCTTTCTAAAATCTTTTTCCTTCTGCATGATTTTTGAATGCAGTTCATGGAGCTGCGGTATAATATCACTGTGAAATACAACGGGCCTGCAGAAACAGGGAAGTGCTGCAGGCTCTGTGATATCGCATACGGCTTGCTGTATAATTTTCTGACATATATTAAGACAGCGGTAATCAGGCTAATCTGTCCGCATCCGAGCAAAGGATGACGATCTTACGGTTGTCGTGGGCGTGAACGATACGGCATATGACCCTTCAAAACACCGCATACTCAGCAACGGTTCATGTACAACGAACGGACTTGCACCGGTTACATCTGTCCTGCATGAGACTTTCGGAATAGGAGTATGGTCTTATGAATACGACGCATGCATGGAGCAGACACTGATACGCTTCTTGCGATTAACCGGTGTCTGCCTCATGTTTTCAGTACACGCTGGAATAAATTTCGAGTACCTGTTCAGCATTCAGCGGACAGTAATTGTTTGCCGTAAGACGCCCCTGCTTTGTCATGGTATTTTCAGTAAACGAGGTAAGATCGTGTTCCGTTGTTCCATACGCATGCAGAGGTTTCCTTTCAAGAACACTGCCGAGAAGCTGTTCAAGTGCAGTATATACGTCCGCCTCTCTACACTTTAGTATAGAAGAGATTATACGGTTCAATCCCCGGATGTCTCCTTCCGGAGCAAGTGACTGGTACTTTTTGAATACCGCCGTGTAGAGTGCATAATTCGCCTCGCCGTGTGGTACGTGGTATTTTGCGCCGAACGAATAGCTCATTGCATGAACGGCACCCGTACCTGCGTTTCCGAATGCAATACCTGCATACGTTCCTGCAAGCAGAAACTGTTCCATGAGCGGGAGGCGTGCATCGGGACCGTGTTCCCGGATCTGCATATATCCCGTAAGAATCATTTCTGCGGCCTTAATGGAGAACGTACGTGAAAACGCCGTCGCTTTAGGCGACAGATATGATTCTGTTGCATGGACAAGCGCATCGATTGAACTTGTTGCGAAAAACTGGTACGGAAGGTCTGTAAGAAGTTCAGGTATCAGCACCGCGTGATCTGCAAAAAGTGCATCGTCGGCAAGTCCCATTTTTGTTCCGCGCGCGGTGAGTTCAAGAATCGAAATATTGGTTACTTCACTTCCCGTTCCGCACGTTGTCGGTATTATTATAAGTTTTTTGTCCCGGAGTGCCGGAATCTTTTTATCGTACAGGTCAGGAACAGGATGAAATGTCCGGAGTGCAAGCAGTTTCGCTGCGTCGACTATTGTTCCGCCTCCGACAGCGATCACACGTTTATAGGGAATGTCTTTAACATCATCATAGATCTTTTCCACCATGATGTCGGTCGGCTCTCCTTTCCCGTAGTCGCTGCGGAATATAATATGTGCGCCGTTCAGTTTTCCGGCAAAATAGTTCTCTGTAGATTTTCCCATAAAAACGAGATCATCCGCACACGGTTTGAACTCACTGCAGAATTCTCCCGCAGTTGCGCATATTGTTATTTTAGGTACAATCCTGAACTGTTTCACTTTTCTGTTCCCCGTGTTTTACTAAATTTCTACTTTGTACAATGACGGATCGCTTCTTCGTAAATTTTGAATCCGGCTTCAAGCTGTGCATCGGTAATAACGAGCGGAGCAAGGAAACGGATGACGTTGTTGTACGTTCCTGCATTTTCCATAAGAAGTCCGTGGTATGCGGCATACTGAATAATATCAGTTACCAGCTGCGGTGCGGGTTCCTTTGTTTTTTTGTCTTTAACAAATTCAATACCCACCATAGCACCCAGCCCCCGGACATCTCCGACGCATTCATATTTTTCTTTCCATGCATTGAAACGTTCCATGCATTTTCGTCCGATTTCATTGGAACGTTCAATAAGATGTTCTTTATCGATTACGTCCAGCACTTTGAGACCTGCAGCACAGGCAAGTGCATTGCCGCCGTATGTTCCGCCTATGACACCGCCCGGAACAGAATCCATTATTTCATCGCGTGCAATAACTGCGCTGAGCGGAACGCCGCCGGCGATTGATTTTGCCGTTGCAAGAATATCTGGTTCGCAGCCTGCGTCTTTCCAGTATTCGGAAGCAAAAAGTTTTCCGGTACGTGCAAAGCCCGACTGAACTTCATCGGCAATAAGCATAATACCGTTTTTGTCGCAGATTTTCCGGACAGCTTTTACGTATTCAATGGGAGCGGGGATAAATCCGCCTTCACCCTGCAGTGGTTCTATAACGACCGCTGCTACGTACTGTGCCGGAGAACATTCTTCGAATACGTCTGTAAATTTTTTGACGTAATATGCAATTGCTTTGTCGTCCGGCATGCCTTCCGGCTTCCGGTACAGGTTCGGAAATTCTGCGCGGTATATACCGTCAGGAAACGGTCCCTGTCCGACTGCATATGCTTTTTTTGACGTCATTGTCATAGTAAGCAGTGTGCGGCCGTGGAAAGCTCCCGACATAACGATGATGTTCGGACGTTTTGTATATGCACGTGCAATTTTTACTGCATTTTCATCAGCTTCTGCACCGCTGTTTGCGAACATAACTTTGTTATGTGTTCCGCGGACGGGAACGCGTGCGCCGAGTTTCTCTGCAAGTTCAACGTATCCTTCATGAGTTACGATGTTAAACATGCCGTGAAAATAACGCTCGGCCTGATTCTGAACAGCTTTTACGAGTTCAGGATGTGTGTATCCGACATTCAATACACCAACACCGCCCACCCAGTCCAGAAAATAATTTCCGTCGACATCCTGTATCATTGCACCGGCGGCTTTGTCGATGACGCACGGATAAACACAGCGTATGGCATTCGGAACAACGGCCTGACGGCGTTTGATTACAGCTTCAGCTTTCGGTCCGGGTAGTTTTTCAGTAATGATTTTTGGTAATTCATCTTTCAGCATGACAGAGCCTCCTCAAAAACATGCAAAAATAATATTCGGTTGCATATTAGCACATAAAAAAATATAATAAAGCCGATATCTGCATAAATATCTCTATAAAATTTGTGCTATAAGCATAAATATAAGGATGAAAGAATATGGCTCTTACACTTCAGACGCTGTTCAATTCGACTGCCGGCCTGTACCGGCTTAAGCTTCTGGCCGGCAGGAAGGGGATGCGTCATCCTGTAAGCTGGATGTATTACACGGAAGATACGAGCACAATCGACTTTATACGCGGAGGAGAACTGGCCCTTACAACAGGCATGAACATTGAACGTACAAAGCCTGCCGGTGTATCTGACGGATATGCGTATGCCGTGGACTACCTGACTCGTCTTATAACATGTCTCCACGAACTTGATGCTGCGGGGCTCATTATAAATACGGGAAAATATGTTAACGAGATTCCTGAAGAGATAAAAAAAATCTGCGATACGCTCCATTTTCCGCTCTTTTCTATGCCATGGGAAATCCACATAGTAGATATCATGCAGGATTACGGTAACCGTATTGTAAGTGAACGGCAGAAAAGAAAAACTGTTTCCGAGTTGTTTTATAACGCGCTGTTTAATCCGCAGAAATTTGATGCCGCAGAACTCGGAGATACAAGCTTTGATAAAGCCGTATCATACGGTATCGTTCTTCTTGAACTTCCGGAAGAACTTTTCAGAAAAAGCGACGATGAACTTTTCCGGTATATTGACTATTCTTTTAATGCAAGGCTTGATTTTCCACAGTCTCGTTTCTGCTGGTTTATTCACGATCATAAAGTTGTCTACGTATTTCATGACAATCCTGAGCAGCCTGGTGCTGTGATCAGCAGTATTTCTTCTGAAGACCAGTATTTCCGTCTTATGAAGACGGCGGTTTCCGGAACCTGTCCGTCGCCTGCCGGTTTGTTTCATGAATATGAACATGCTGTTCTTGCACTCCGTTTCTGTCGTGACGGTGAACGGCTGTCCTGTTACAGTGGTCTCGGTATATTCAAACTGCTTTCCGAGATACCGGACCGTACAGTACTTGAACAGTATTATGAAGACATACTTGGAAAGCTGGCCGTACTTGGTACCGATAAACGCGCTGATTATTTAAAGACTCTCAGATTATACATAGACAACAGCTGTAGAGTAGCAGCGGCAGCTCAGGAAAACTCTACACACCGGAATACGGTAAACTACCGTATTCATAAGGTCAAAGAAATTCTTGGGGTAGATATTGATGACGCTGAGGTACGATATCGTATACGTACGGCATTATACATACGGGAGCTTATCGACAGGACAAAATAAATTTATAAAAAAATCCGGCCAAAGCACAAATAGATAAGTAGAAGAGTTTGTTTAATTATATTAATTTCAGATAAATATTATTTAAAACCCTTGACACTTTAAAAGTATTCCGCTATGTTGAGTCCATATTTCAGCTAAAACATGACAAAGACGTCGTTTACAGCCATTCTTGTGGCTTATGAACGGCGTCTTTTTTTGTTTTAAAAAATCTCAGGAGGTATCACTATGAGAAGAAATTACATAGTACTTTCAGTACTGGCAGTCTGTGCGGCAGCATTTTTTACCGTTTCGTGCAGCAAAAAAACAGAAGTAAAACCGGCTGCTGCAGAAACCTCTTCAGACGGTGCGAGTCCGTTCCTTCAGCAGCTCCGCAAAAACGGTGTGCTCAAGGTAGGTTCGTCGGGCGATTCTCCGTTTGCCTACATTGATCAGAAAACGGGAAGCTTCGACGGTGTAGACGCCGAAATCATCAAAGAAGCTGCAAAGCGGCTCGGAATCCAGAAAGTTGAAATGGCGCTGATTCCGTTCAGTGAACTTATCCTGAATCTCAACAACGGCAACATCGATATTATTGCAGACTGTATGTATACCCGTGCAGACCGCGGTGAAAAAGTATATTTCGGCGACATCTGGTACACACAGGGCGGCGGTCTTCTTGCATCAGAGAAGAGTCCTGTAAACGGCCAGTCGACGTTTGATCCGAAAACAACCCGCGTCGGCTATACGGAAGGAACTGCATGGCAGTATGTGGTACAGGGCTGGCAGAAAGACGGCCTTATTAAAGATGCCGTAGCCACAGGGGATCAAAGCGAATCAATTGTTGCCCTTCAGTACGGTAAAATCGACGCATTCCTTACCGACAGTACGGTCGTAGAAAGTCTCTTTGCCAATTCGCCCGATACACTTAAAGGACTTAAACTCTGTTCGGGTTATAAGGATGTACCGGAAACGATCGGACGTATCGCTCCGGCCGTTTCGTTCGACCATATTGCGTTTATGAAGGAACTTAATAACGTTGTAATGACACTCCGCGATGAAGGTTTCATCGACACTGTGTTTAAGAAATATGGTCTTGATCCGAAACTTCACACAATTACAAATGATCCTGCACAGCGTCTGTGTACGGTCAATTCACGTGATGACTAATTAACAGAAAACGGCAGTCGTTCTGAATTAGTATAAATATCTGCCGGGATACGGCCTGTGCTTTACAGCCCGTCCATTCCCGGGGCTGTTTTTAATAATTCTGAACAGTGCCAAGAGAGGTATATATGGCGCTGCTTGAAGTACGCAGTCTCAAGAAAAGTTTTGGCGAATTGAATGTGCTTCAGAACATAGATCTCGATATTTCAAAAGGAGAAGTTCTTGTCATTATCGGACCGTCGGGAAGCGGTAAAAGTACGCTGCTGCGGTGCCTGAACCTGCTTGTAGAACCGACAAGTGGTACTATTACGTACAACGGACAGAATATTCTTGCAAAAAAATTCGATGTACCAAAATACCGGCAGCGCGTTGGTATGTGTTTTCAGCGTTTCAATCTCTTTCCGTTTATGACGGTTCTTGAAAACGTGACGTTTGCTCCGCGCGGACTTCTGCATCAGAGGAAGGATGAAGCGGAGGAACATGCATATGAACTTCTCCGGAAAGTCGGTATGGAATCTAAGACGGACGTCTATCCAGGAACATTGAGCGGCGGTCAGCAGCAGCGTGTCGCAATAGCCCGTACGCTTGCCATGAATCCTGAAATCATTCTGTTTGACGAACCTACAAGCGCACTTGATCCCGAACTTGTAGGGGAAGTATTGAATGTCATGCGCGGACTTGCAGCGGAGAGCATGACGATGGCGGTTGTTACGCATGAAATGCAGTTTGCAAGGGACGTCGCTGACAGGGTTGTTTTCGTTGACTGTGGTTATATTGTTGAGGACAGTTCTCCCAAAGAGATGTTTACTGCACCAAAGAACGAACGGACACGGACGTTTCTTTCACGCATACTTAATAAATAACAGGGAGGAGCTGCGATGAATGTACTGCAGAATTTAAACTGGTCAAAAGCGTTTACAGAGCTGCTTCCAAAACTTCTTGGGAATGCGCTTTTTATAGTCGTCTATGCAACTATTATCGGATTCATAATCGGAATAGCATTTGGTTTCCTGCTGGCACTTGCACGGGTCTCGAAGAATAAAGTGCTGGTACGCGTTGTCATACTGTTTCAGGAGCTTATCCGCGGAACACCGCTTCTTGTCCAGCTTGTGTATATGTACTATGTAGTTCCGCTTCTCATTGAGCTTGTTATGGAACTTTTAGGCTTCCACGGATTTAAACTTAATATGACAAGTCTTGTTGCCGGAACTATCGGCCTGGGCGTAAACTACGGTACGTATATTTCAGAGGTTATACGGGGCGCAATTATTTCCGTCGACAAAGGGCAGATGGAAGCGGCTCTTGCACTCGGATTTACGCCACATCAGTCGCTTATGCGTGTCGTTGTTCCACAGGCATTGAGCAGTTCAATTCCGGTATTCGGAAACTATCTTGTCATGCTTGTTAAGGATACGTCGCTTATGGCATACATCACTGTTCCCGAATTTCTACTTACAACGAAAGCTTATTGCACCCAGACTTTTCTTACGATAGAATCGTATACGATTCTTGCAATTGTATATCTGGTCATCTGTATCCCGCTCGGTATTCTGACAAAATATATCGAACGGAAATGCAACCAGAGTAAACGGTGATCCCGGAGCACAATATCCGTTCGTGCTGTATCAGGAGGAATTATGAAGAAGGTAATAGTAACACTCGGCCGGGAATTCGGATGTAACGCGCGAGAAATAGGCCGTCAGCTTGCAGCTAAACTCGGAGTCGGTTTCTATGACCATGAACTTGTGGACCGTGCTGCACTCCGTGCGGGGATTTCAGGCGGAATGGTACTTAACAACGACGACTTCGACTACGGTATGGACAAATGTTTTTATACGGAAAAAGCAATTGAAGCTCAGGGATATGTGATCCGCGATATTGCGAACCATGAATCTTGTGTTCTGCTCGGGCGGTGTTCAGACTTTTTTCTTTCTGAATTTCCATCAGTCCTGCATGTTTTTGTATATGCACCTCTTCCATACCGGATTCATCATGTTTCGGAAGCCTATAAACTCGACCACAGGGCGGCTGAAAAGCTTATTGCAAAAATAGATGAGAGACGCCACGGTTATTACCGGTATGTTACGGGCCGTAACCGGGGTGACCGTCACGGCCGTAACCTGATGATTGATGTTGAAAAATTCGGTATTGAAGGTACTGTTGAATTGATCTGTCAGGCATGCAGACAGCTGGGTCTCGGAATGGAATCGTAAAGGACTATTAAGTGAACCTCTAAAAACTCACCTTTGGTGATTCTTTAGAGGTTCACTTAAAGCAGTTTTTTTTCGGTCTCTTTCATTTTGTCTTCATAATGCGCGATTTTCCAGGCAAGCCGTTCACGGCCTGCCTGCATTTCTGCGATGTGTTTGTCCAGTTCTGAAAGCTGCTCTTTCAGCAGCGCTTTGCGTGCCGCATGCGATGAGTCACCTTCCTGAAAAAGAGAAACATATTCAGTAAGCGCTTCGATGGAAACACTTGCACTTCTCATGCATTTTATGAATTCAACCCAGTTGCAGTCAACTTCGCAGAAATCACGGAAACCGCTTTTATCGCGGGCTACCGGAGGTAGAAGACCTATGCGTTCATAATATCTGAGTGTATCTATTGTGATGTCATATTTCCGGGAAACTTCCGCAATCGTCATTTTATATCTCCTGTGTAAAGTCCGTGATAAAATCTGTCTACAGGATATAGTCTGGAGTTTACTTCAGGTCAAGTACTTTGTATGTTTTATCTGGTCATCATTGCTGACGCTGTTCCTGTTTTTTTCAGGAATTTCTGTTAATTCTGTGGACAGTGCCGACCTGCAGCATAGAGTAACTTCACAGTCGGACCTCAGACAGAATAATTTTATAGTCTGTACCTGATCCGTATTTTTTACTATGAGCAGAGTCTATACTGCCGGAAACTGTTTCTATATTTTTTCTTCCAGTTTCCACAGGTTCCTGTCGCGTCTGAAGAATACGCAGGTGAATATACCCAGGAACGCAATCACGAAAAAGAAACACGCTGCTCCGGAACCTTTCCCACTGCCGAAAAGGAGGAGCAGGATGCTTCCCGTACGCTGTATGCGCATAACAGGTTCAAACACCTTGTCCACGAAAAAACCTCCGAGAAAGAACCCGATGGGAATCATGAAAAACTGCAGTGTATTTCGTGCCGCGTATACCCGTCCCTGTACGCCGACCGGAATGTTTTCGCGGAGAATAGCATCAAGATTCGTGCTCATGAGCGGAATAAAAATCCATCCGAGAAAGCCTCCCGTGCACCACACCGGTACGGTTCTGCCGAACGCAAGAATAAAATTCTCAAAACTCATGGAAAACAGAAGTGTATTGCAGATAACTCTGACACGGTTTTTCGGCTTTCCAAGAAACGACGCCATAATGCTTCCTGCAAGCATTGCTATGCCTGAAACTGCATTTACGATGCCGAGTGCCTTCTGTCCTCCGTTTACACGAGAGAGAAGCATGGCAGGAAGCGCTGCCTGATACATTGATGCCGTCAGATTGATGCATGCAAGAAACAGAATCAGATCAAAAATACCGCGGTTGTTGTGCAGATATTTTATTCCTGTTTCTGCTGCCGCTATAAACGACTCTTTTTTTTCTTCTGATGCAGTATCCTCCGGAATTTTGATAAAAAACAGCAGTGAAATGAATGCTGTTGCGAACGTCAGCAAATCGAAACAGAGTACGGCCGTCATTCCTGCGAATGCAAGAAACGCAGTCGCAAGTATGGGGGTACCTATTGAATTCAGCGCATTAGAAAGATACCGCAAGCCGCCGATTTTCTGATAATACTTCCGCGGAAGAATACGCGTAACTGCAACTTCCGATGCCGGCTGCTGGACAGTGTTCATCAACCCGTTCAGGGCATTAAGAACGTACAGGTGCCATAACGCAAGCGTACCGGTTTTCAGCAGCAGAAAGATGGTAACAGTTCCCATAGCTGCAACAGTATCGCATACAAGCATAATGCGTTTTTTGTTCCAGCGGTCACTTAAAGTTCCGCCAAATATACTCAGAATGACATACGGCGCATAGGAACAGATCATGAGAAGAGATGTCGCAAGTGCGGATCCTTTCTGCTCATACGACCAAATGACAAGCGCATAACTTGTCATCGCACTGCCGAGTTCGGAAAACGACTGAGTACTCCACAAAAGCAGAAAAGCTTTTGCCTCAGATAAGAATGAATTACTATGTTTCATTTGACTTTGCTCCTGATAAATACTGAAAAATAAGCAGAAATGCAAAGTCCGGAGAGATGAAAACGAATTACTTTTTCTCCATACAGGAAATGCTGCGCAGGTTATTAAAAACCGGCAGCGTATCTCTCAGACCCTGCATGGAGCGGAAACAATACACAGTATCATACCTAAAACATAACGGAAGCGGCCGATTTTGGCAAGAATCGGAATGTAAACCCGTAAGTCATATGCATGACAAAAAACAGAACCGGATATCACGGATATTTAACTTGAATATCATGGACATCCGGGTTAAATATCCAGGACATTCAGGTTAAATGTCCTGGATTTCCGAAATAAAAGACTTAATGCATCAATCCGGAGAGATATGCTTTACACACAAAAAGTCCGGTCATTGTATTTCAAATGACCGGACGGAATATGTTTTACTTCAGGGATATTCAGCTGCTTGAGAAGCGTATCGTCACCGAATGGCTGCCGTCTTCAGGGTATGAGTACGATAACGGTCCTGACATCGAAGTATATCTGACTCACGATCCGAAACACGCAAAATACGAAGTGTGGATTCCTGTCGTAAAAAACAGAAGATGCGGTAAACAGCCACTTCTCTGTTCGGATTATCTTCTATTTTATACTTCCACCATGAAATAAACATTCATATACCTTCTTTTCATCATGGTATATAACTTCTTTTCCATGAAACCAGTCAAAGTTTCCTGTAACGCT
>Ga0172378_10005176_pt1 | contig 12174 bp, 8 predicted proteins | sample GrowelOW332metaG_FD_119755 | JGI IMG/M metagenome (GOLD analysis project Ga0172378, IMG submission 119755) | Groundwater microbial communities from an aquifer near a municipal landfill in Southern Ontario, Canada - Pumphouse #3_1 metaG | ecosystem: Environmental > Aquatic > Deep subsurface >...
ATACACACATCATGAATTCACTGCCAAGTCTTCATGCTACATTAGCATTGATAGCGTGGAGGGAGAGTGTTCGAAGTGATGGAGGCAAAACAAATTGGAGGAGTCAAATATGACCGAAGAAAAAAAAGAACTCGCTGCTACTTCTAGCGAAACAACAAATGAAGAAGTAAAACCAAATGCTATGGAAGCTATTGTCCATGATCCTAATGCTGAGATTATCACATTAAAGAAATTACTTGAATCAGGTGTTCATTATGGACATCAAACAAGAAAATGGAATCCAAAGATGAAGCAATATATTTATTGCCCAAGAAATGGTATTTACATTATTGATTTAAACAAGACAAAAGCTGCTATTGAAATTGCTTACAACAAACTTAAAGACATCGTTTTAGATGGCGGAAAAGTTTTAATTGTTGGTACAAAAGATAATTCAAAAGATATCATTAAAGAAGAAGCCGAGAGAAGTGGATCGTTCTATATTAACAATAGATGGTTAGGTGGAATCTTAACTAACTTTAAGACAATCAGAACTAGAATTAGAAAATTAAAAGATTTAGAAGCTGCTGAAACTGATGGTGAATGGGATAAATTACCTAAGAAAGAAGCTATCTTATTAAAGAAATTACAAATTAAACTTTCAAAGAATCTTGAAGGTATTAAAGAAATGATGAAAGTTCCAAACGCAATTATTGTTGTCGATCCAACTATCGAACACAATGCTGTTAAGGAAGCTAAGATTTTAAATATTCCTGTCTTTGCTATTTGTGATACAAATTGTAACCCAGATGGTATTGATTATGTCATTCCAGGAAATGATGATGCAGATAAGTCAGTTCGTACAATTATCGGTGTTTTAGCTGATGCTATTGTCGAAGCTAAAGGTGGACTTCCAGAGATTGCTTTCACTAAAGATGAAGGTGAAGCTGTTACTATGAAAGATGCTATTAGACAAGCTGATAGAGAGAATGCTCTTAGATTAGCTGCTAGACGTGAAATGCAACGTGAAAGACTTGAAAGAGAAAACAAGAGAAGAAGTGAAAATACTTTCGGACCAAGAGCTCCAAGAGACAACAATGGTGATAATGCTGCTCCTGCAGGAGATGCAAAACCATTTAAGAAGAATTTCACAAAAGAACCAAAAGCTGATAAATAATAAGGAGAAAATTGATGGCAAATATAGAATTAATTAAAGTTTTAAGAGAGCGTACTGGTGCAGGTATTATGGACTGCAAGAAGGCTCTTGAAGCCAATAACGACAACGTTGATAACGCATGTGATTGGTTAAGAGAAAAAGGAATTGCTAAACAAGCTAAAAAGGCTGATAGAATTGCTGCTGAAGGTTTAGCTCTTGTCCATGTTTGTGAAAAATGTGGAAAGGCAAGTGTTGTTGAAGTTAACTGTGAAACAGACTTCGTTGCTAATTCCGATCCTTTCAGAAATTTAACTGATTCTTGTGCAAAAGCTATTTTAAGCGATGATTGCAAGACAGTTGAAGATTTAGTTGCTGCTACAAGTAAAGAATTTAATGATGCTGCTGTTAAATTAGGTGAGAAATTATCTATTAGAAGATTTGACACTATCGTTAAAAAAGATGGAGAAGGCATTGGTTCTTATATCCATATGGGTGGAAAGATTGCTGTTCTTGTCCTTCTTAAAAAAGATGATGTTGAACTTGCTAAAGGCATTGCAATGCATATTGCTGCTAATAGTCCAAAATATATCAATGAAAGCGACATTCCAACTGATGTCTACGATGCAGAACTTAACATTCAAAAAGAATTAGTCAAGAACGATCCAAAATTAGCTGGAAAACCTGCTGCTGCATTAGAAAATATTCTTAAAGGCAAAGTTCATAAAGTTTTAGCTGAATCAGTATTAGCTGATCAAGAATTCCTTATGAGCCCTGACAAAACTATTGGTCAAGCTCTTAAAGAAAAAGATAACGCAGTTGTGTCATTTGTTCGTTACCAAGTTGGTGAAGGAATCGAAAAGAGAGTAGATAACTTTGCTGAAGAAGTAATGAATCAAGCTAAATAAGATTTATTAATAAAAAGGCACACTTTGTTGTGCCTTTTATTTTATAATATAAATATATGAATTCATTGTATAAAACTGTAGTTTTAAAATTTAGTGGCGAAGCGCTTCAAGATGATGGAGCCTCTTTAATTATTTCTAAAGAAAAACTAGGAGGAATAATTAAGGTTATAAGTGAGATTTATCTTTCTGGAGTCAATGTTGGCGTTGTTGTTGGTGCCGGCAATATTTTTAGAGGTCGTATAGCTCAAGAAAACGGACTTTCTAGTGAAAGTGGCGATTACATGGGCATGACTGGAACAATTATTAATATGATTGCTATTAGCGATTTATTAACAAAGAATAATATTCCTAATAAATTATTGAGTGCATTAGCGCTTGACGATGTTGCGACAAAATATTCAAAGGAAGCTGCCAACGTTGCAATAAACGAACATAAAGTATGTTTATTTGCTGCCGGTGTTGGTAAACCAAATTTTACAACGGATACTTGTGCAGCTAGTAGAGCTATTGATATTAATGCCGATGCTATCTTAATGGGTAAATTTGGTGTTAAGGGTATTTACGATTCTGATCCAAGAAAAAATAAAGATGCAAAATTTTTAGAAAATTTGACTTATGATGAAGTTTTGAGTCGTGATTTGAAAGTTATGGATAGAACTGCTATTCAATTACTTCAAAAACATAATATAATAACTAAAGTATTCTCTATGGATGATTTATCTAATTTTATTAGAGTTATCCAAGGCGAAAACATTGGTTCAACAATAAAGGAGAAATAATATGGATGACATTTTAATTGAAGCTGAAGGTAAGATGGGAAAATCGGTTGATAGTTTTAAAATGAGTTTAAATACGCTTAGAACTGGTAGAGCTAATGCTGCAATTTTAGACAACATTCAATGTGATTATTATGGTGATAAGATGCCAATTAATCAAATTGCTGCTATTAAGGTTCCTGAACCACGTCAACTTTTAATTATGCCATATGATCAAAATGATATTAAATCTATCGTTTCTGCTATAAATGCTAGTGAAATTGGAATTAATCCAGTTATTGATGGAAAACAAATTAGATTAGTTATTCCTGCATTAACTGAAGAAAGAAGAAAAGATCTTTGTAAAAAAGCCAAGGTTTATGGTGAAGAAGCAAAGGTAGCTATTAGAAATATTAGACGTGATTTAATGGATTTTGTTAAAGATGATGATTCATATACAGAAGATACCAGGAAAAAAGAAGAAGCTGATATTCAAAAAGTAACTGATAAATTTATTCAAGAAGTTGATTCAATTTATAAAGATAAAGAAAACGAAATAATGGCAATCTAAAATGGTTAACGATAGTGATAAGAAAGAAACTGTTGTAACTTCTGAAGAAGATGCTGCAATTAATAGCACTTTGCCCCATAAACACCACGAAATTCAAGTAAATAAATTAAGCGAAGCAAGCAAAAAATCAATGTCTGCGAGATTGATTGTTGCCTTAATTGCTGTTCCATTAGCCTTACTTGGAATTTGTTTGGGAGAATATGTTTATGCAGCGATGATTTTTGTTTTTGCTGTTTTAGCAACTCATGAAATCATTCGCGCCCCTCAATCTATTGAGAGAAAATTTAGTGTAATGGTTAATGTTTTTTCTTATATCATGATGGTTTTGTTGGTGTTTTGGATTTTTGCCTCAAATAATATTGTTCGATATGTATCAAATTCTTCTGAATATTATTTTAGTATTTATGAAGGTTTTAATATCCCAATGGTTTCTTTAAGTGCTTTTGCCGTTTGTATGGTATTCTTTTTTGCTACTGTCTTATTTAATAAAACATTTTCAATTCAAGATGCATTTTATTTTATTTCTATGCTTTTTGTTGTTTCTGTTGGTTTTCAATCTTTGTTATTTTTAAGATATTATCCAATTACGAACGCTATTAGAGTTTCTAATGATGTCTTATCCAATCCTTGGTACATGTATGGTGAATCGGCAACATTTTTGATTTATTTTGGACTTGGTACACTCGGTTGTGATGCTGGCGCTTATTTCATCGGTATATTCTTTGGAAAACATCATATGGCACCAGTAGTTTCTCCAAAGAAAACATGGGAAGGTTTTATAGGTGGTGTTGTCATAAGTGCCATTTTAACAATGACATTTGCATTTGTTTTATCCGCAACCGGCCATGAAATTCTAAATATTATAAATCTTGATCACTGGTATTACGTTGTTATTTTAAGTTTATTGATGCCAGTCGCTTCTACTTTTGGTGATTTGTTATTCTCAAGTGTTAAAAGAGGTTTTAAAATTAAAGATTTTGGCAAAGCATTTGGTGCTCATGGTGGAGTACTAGATAGATTAGATTCTGTTTTAATTACTGCAATTTTAGTAAGTTTGGTCATTCCTTTATTTGAAGGAATTGAAAAATTGGCTGTTGCATAAAATATGCTTAATTTGTTACTATTAGGAACAGGCGGGTCTATTGGAAAGCAAAGCGTTGAAATAATAAAAGAATTTAAAAATAAGGTATCTTTGCAGGGGTTTTCGGTAGGAAAAGATGTTTCGTTTGTTGATAATTTAATTAAAGAATTTCCGATAAAACGGATTTCTTTTGAGTTTAAAAAAGATTATAAAAAATATAAAGAAATATATAAAAATATCGAATGTATATATTCCTCTAATTCTGTTCTTTCACTTGTTCAAAAATGTGAATTTGATATTTGTATTAATGCCTTATCTGGCTTTAATGGTTTTTTACCTTCGATTGAAGTTTTAAAAAAAGATAAAACACTTTGCTTAGCCAATAAAGAGAGTTTGGTCGTTGGTGGCGAGTTCATAAATACCTTATTAGCAGATGGCCATGGTAGACTTGTTCCTATCGATAGCGAACATGTTGCAATTTCAAAGTGTTTAGAAAATGAGAAAGTGTCTGATGTTGATCACATAGTTTTAACAGCGAGTGGTGGACCTTTTTTTGACACTAAAAAAGAAGATTTTAAAAATATAACTTTAAAACAAGCTTTGAATCATCCAACATGGTCAATGGGTAAAAAAATAACTATAGATTCTTCTACTATGATGAATAAATGTTTTGAAGTTATTGAAGCATATTATTTGTTTGGTTTTGACTACAATAAAATTCAAATTAAAGTTGATCGAAAATCTTTTGTTCATTCTTATGTTTGTTTTAAAGATGGTAAAGTTAAAGCAAATGTTGGAAAAGCAACAATGTTAGTCCCAATTAGGTATGCTTTAGCAAAAGCTTTAAATGAAGATATAGATTTAAGTGATATTGAAGTAAATAATTTAGAAAATTATGGCTTAAAAAATATGGACTATGACAAATTTTCTTTACTCAAATATTCCACGTTTGTAATCGAGCAAAAAGGCGATGCTGGCGCAGTTTTAAATGCTGCAAACGAAGAAGCAGTTAACCTTTTTCTAAATGGGTCGGTTAATTATGTTGATATAGAAAAATTAATTGATAAAATAATGAATAAGTACCATTTTAGAAAAAATGTATCTATAAGAGACATAGTCTCTATAGATAAAAAAGTTAGAAAAGCGGTAGATTATTTAGTTACGAAGGGAAATTATTGATGAAATTTATTATATTAGCAAATTCATTCTTAAAAGGACAATGGTGGGAAATAATTCTTGGCATTGTGCTTTTTTTAGTAGGGTTAGGTTTATTAGTTACAATACACGAATTAGGACATTTTATTGCTGCTAAATCGTTTAAGGTTTATTGTAGTGATTTTTCAATTGGTTTTGGACCAAAAATCGTTAAAATAAAAAGAAAAAAAGGCGAAACCACATTCTCTATTGGTATTGTACCATTAGGTGGATACGTTGCGATGTATGGGGAAGACGAAGATGTACCTGAAGGTACAGAAAATATTGGAAAAGAAAGAAGTTTATCAGGAATTAGCAGATGGAAAAAGATAATAATTTTTTCAGCTGGTATTGTAATGAATTTTATTTTGGCATATTTGATCTTTTTAATTGGTTATGGATGTTTTCCTCAAGAAATTACTTATAGAAATATTGTCTCTTATGATTCAACTACTGAATCTACTGCTTTAAAAATTTATCAAGAAGATGGCGTTACTCCAATCACTAATGATGAATTGTTATATTTTCAACCTTCTAAAGATGATGTAGAAACTTTTGTAACTAAAGATTATTCAACTATCAATTCTTTAAGTTTTAAATATAAAGATAGTAAAAATAATACAATTGTCACCCTTTATAACACAAAATACGACGCTTCGACAAAAGAATTTGTTGTTGCTCCACTAAGTGTGGAAGGAGATAAAACTTATTCTTTAGTTTCTGATGTGAGCAATTTCACTTTGAATAATTTGAATTATAGCGACTATGTAAAAATTTATCCTTCAAAATTACAATCGGTTTATCCTGTTACTTATAATTCTAATAATGAAGCCGTTGTTGGAACTCAAGCAGTCGAATTATATGTTCCAATTTTATTAGAAGATGGCACTTTTGATGCCGCATTAAACACTGTTGAATCGAGTCAAACTTTAATTAAGAATGCTGGTGGATTCAATTTATCGTTTACACATATGAATAACAAAGAAATTGTTAATCATTATAATGCTACTTTAACTCCTGATTTTACTAATGATGTTTTTAATTCATTTGGTTTATCACTGTTTCAATATTCCGTTTGGCTTGGATGGGACGCTTTTGGTTCAGCTGGTAAATTATGGGTCAAATCAAATTCGGCTATTGTAGAAGCTCTCGGTAATTTAGTTGTTGGCCAAGGGTGGAGCAATGTCGGCGGACCAGTAGCTATCTTAAATGCTACTTCTTCCACATTATTAAATAATCCATTTTATGTTTACTTATTTAATTGGGGAATGATCAGTGTTAACCTCGCTTTATTTAATCTTTTACCTTTCCCAGGTCTAGATGGCTGGCAAATTTTAGTTGAGATTATTGAAGCTATCGGAAACGGATTTAAGAAGGCTAGATTTAATAAGAAAAAGAAAGAAAAATTAGCGTTGGCTGCTAATTCAAACAATATAGAAATTTCTAACGGAGAAGATGTTGCCTCTAATAAAACCGATGCTGAAGTTACCATCGGAAGTGATAATAATAATGATACTTATAAGCAATGGAAAATTCCTACTAAAGTTAAAGGTATATTCTCTTATGTTGGTTTGGGATTATTGTTTGCTTTAGCTATTGTAATATTTATATTTGATATTGTAAGGATGTTCTAAGCCGTGGCAACTACCGAAAGAATGATCAGATTTTTAGAGTCGATCGGTATTTCGAATACCGATGATTTCGATATGGAATTTATTTCTTGCACAAAATCATCTGTTGATGATCAATTCTTTATGTTTTGCATAAAAAAAGAGACTCCATGGGATTTTGGTCTTCTTGATCAATATTTATTAGGTACTAAACAAATAAAATATAAATGTAATATCGATTTTACATATGGGACAGACATAACTTGTAAAGATATTGAAAAATTAATTAAAGATTTTTATTTTAATAGGTTCTTTATTGAAGCTGATTTTAAAGTTTTGCTCAACGGATCAGAATGTGTTGTTGATTTTCCTAATGATGATGGAGCGGAAGAATTTTATTTATTTCTTGATGATTTAAAGGATATTTTTAAAGTAATTAATTATCATTTTAATTTAAAACTATTTGTTAATGAAAAACCTTTCGAAAAAGAATGTCCTGTTGAAGAGGATACAGTTGATGAACCAATAAATGAAGAAGCTCCCGAAGTTGAACTTACGGAAGAAGAAATATTACATAACGAAGCTAAAGAACAAAGCAAAGCTAAAGCCGTTAATGAATACGAAGAAACTTTTTATAAAAACGAACAAGAAAAGAGAACTCGCGAACTTTATAGACGTGGAGATTATTCACCTTTTGCAATTGAAAATATTGACGAAAATAGCGGTGCTGTCGATGTTGATGGTAAAGTATTTGAGGTTGATGTTCGAACCACAAAAAAAGGTAAGATTTTTGCAAAAATCGGAATAAAAGATAATGTTGCTGCAATATATGCGACTATTTTTGAAGGTCGTTCAATAACTAAAGAATTGATTGATTCGCTAGCTCCTGGAGTTAATGTAAAAATTAAAGGCCGTGTAGATCTTGATAAATATTCACATACTCCTTGTATTATTTGTCATACTTTTACGATTTTACCTCCTGATTTAATTAGAGAAGATAAGGAAATTAATAAAAGAGTTGAACTACATCTTCATACCCATATGAGTGAAATGGATGGTTTGCCATCTGTTGCTGATTATTGTAAATTAGCAAAAAATATGGGAATGAAAGGTTTTGCAATCACTGATCATGGTGTTGTTCAAGCCTTCCCTGAAGCGGATGATTGTGCTAGTAAATATGGTCTTAAAATCATTTATGGTTCAGAATTATATGTTATTGATAATTATTTTCAATGTTCATTAAAACCAAGAGATATTGATTTAGATAAAGCAACCTATATTGTATTTGACCTTGAATCAACTGGTTTAAATATTCGTTATGACCGCATTACTGAAATTGGTGCTGTTAAAATTGCAAACGGAATTGTTGTTGATCATTTTGATCAGTTGGTTAATCCTGGAATTAGAATCAGTGATTTTATTGCTAGTAAAACCAAAATAACTAATGAACTTGTCAAAGATTGTCCAAAAATTAAGGATGCTCTTCCTAGTTTCTTAAAGTTTATCGGAAATGATCCTAATACTATTTTGGTATCTCATAATATTGAATTCGATTACAATCTTTTAAACGAAGAAATAGAAAATAACGGTTTTCCTTCCTTAGAGTTTTCAGCAATTGATACTTTAGCTATTTCGCACTTTTTAAATCCCGAAAATATGAAACATAATTTAGGAGCAGTGGCATCTCGATGCGAAGTCTCTTATGATCAAGATAGCGCACATAGAGGAGATTACGATGCTGAAGTATTAGCTAATTGTTGGTTTGTTTTAAAGAACAGATTAAAAGCAAAGCTACAAAGCGAAAATTCAAAAAATAAGTACTCTTTGCAGGGGATTTCGAAATTAGAGATGTGTTATGAGTACCTTAAAAAATGGAATAGAGGTGGTTACCATACTGTTGTTTTAGCTAAAAATGTACAAGGCATAATTGATCTTAATCATATTATTTCTGAATCTCACATAAATCATATTGGAGCTCATCCTTTTGTTCCAAAAGAACTTTTAGAACAATATAGACATAACCTTATTGTTGGAAGTGCATGTGCCAATGGTGAAGTTTTTTATTGCGCTTTAAGAAGAAATGGTAAGGCTTTAGCTCAAGCCATTTCAAATTGCGATTATATCGAAATACAACCATTAGAGAATTATTCATATTTAGTATACGGAGGCGAAGTGCCAAGTCCTGAAAATTTAAAAGCAAATGTAATGGACATTATTAATGAAGCTAATCGACAAAATAAATTAATTGTTGCTACTGGTGATTGTCATTATTTGAATCCTGATGATAAAAAATATCGTGATATTTTTATTGAATCAAGCGCAGTTGGTGGTGTTTTGCATCCACTAAAACATTTTTCTGAAGGAAAATATTATTATCCAAATCCTGATCAACATTTTAGAAATACTGAAGAAATGCTTGAATGTTTTGCTTGGCTTGGAAAAGACAAAGCATTTGAATACGTTGTCACTAATTCAAACAAAATATTTAATATGGTTGATGATAATGTTAGAGCAATTCCAAAAGGAATATTCCCTCCAAAAATTGATAATTGTGAAAATATGCTTCGTGATTTATGTTTTAATAAAGCTCATGAATTGTATGGAAATCCTCTTCCTAAAATCATTGAAGATAGACTAGAAACTGAACTTGATGGTATTATTTCCCACGGATATGCCGTTATTTATTATATTTCTCATAAACTTGTTAGCTTGACAAACAAGGCTGGTTATTTAGTTGGTAGTAGAGGATCAGTCGGTAGTAGTTTTGCAGCAACAATGTCTGGAATTACTGAAGTTAATCCTCTTCCTCCACATTATAGATGCCCTCATTGCAAACATTTTGAGCTTTATGAAGGAAAAGATATTATGTCTGGTTTTGATTTACCAGATAAATTATGCCCTGAATGTGGAACATTAATGGAAGCAGATGGACAAAATATATGGTTCCAAACATTCTTAGGATTTGAAGCTGAAAAAACACCTGATATCGATTTAAATTTCCCAACTGATTTCCAACCAAAAGCTCACTTATTTACCAAAGAATTGTTGGGTGCAGATCACGTTTTTAGAGCAGGAACAATTGGTACTGTTCAATTTAAAACTGCTTTCGGTTATGTAAAGAATTATTTCGAAAAATTCCATATTTCTGCTAATTCAGCCTGGGTTAGTGCTAATGCTTATGGGTGCTGTGAAGTTAAAAGAACTACCGGACAACATCCAGGCGGAATTGTTGTTGTTCCTCGTGACCATGATGTCAATGATTTTTGCGCTGTTCAATATCCTGCTAACGATCCAAATTCAACATGGATGACAACCCATTATGATTTCGGTTCTGTTCATGACACAATTTTAAAATTTGATATGTTGGGTCACGTTGATCCTCAAGCTGCAAAAATGATGTCAGTTTTATCTGGGTATGATTGTTTTAGTGTTCCATTTAATGATAAAAAAGTCTTATCTTTATTTACTACTGATGATGCTTTGCATTTACAACATAAATATTTAAAACCAGATAATGGAGCTTTAGGTTTGCCAGAATTCGGAACAAAGTTAACAAGAGCCATGTTAAGAGAAACTCAACCTGTTACTTTTAATGATTTATTAATTATTTCTGGATTGAGCCACGGAACTGACGTGTGGGCGAATAATCAACAAGATTTAGTTAAGAATGGAGTAATTGGGTTCCACGATGTTATCGGATGTAGAGACGATATTATGACTTACTTAATTGGATTAGGTATGCCATCTCATGAAGCCTTCGTTATTATGGAAACTGTTCGTAAAAAAGATAAATTTTTAAAGGATAGCCAGATTGATTTAATGAAAAAATTTGGAGTACCAGAATATTATATTGAAGCCTGTAAAAAAATCGTTTATTTGTTCCCTAGAGGACATGCTTGTGCATATGTTAATATGGCTATTAGAGTTGCTTATTATAAGGTTTATTATCCATTAGAGTATTATGCAACATTTTTTACTCTTAGATGCGATAACTACGATATTAATGCGATGATTGGCGGAATTGATTCTATTTATAATCGTTTAAAAGAACTTAATGAAAGAAAGAATAAAAAAGGTTTTGGTGCTGAAGCTTTAACCAATAAAGAAGAAAACATTATTACTTCACTTGATGTTTGTCTTGAAATGCTTGAGAGAGGTTATTCGTTTGCAAACATTTCTTTAGAAAAATCGGATGCAACGAATTTTGTCATCGATAAAGAACATAATCAATTAATCCCACCATTTAAAGTTCTAGATGGTTTAGGTGATGCGGCAGGCACTTCTTTAATGAAAGCAAGAAGCGAAAAACCTTTCTCGAGTTTTAAAGATCTTAAAAAGAGAAGTGGTCTTTCACAAACAAACATAAAAGACTTAAAAGCTCTTGGTGTTTTAAAAGATCTTCCAGAAGATACGGACAATAATTTCGATAATGGACAGATGTCATTATTTTGATATTTGATTGCTATAAGATTAGAATATTAAATATGTCCTTGTAGCTCAGCTGGATAGAGCGATCGCCTCCTAAGCGGTAGGTCATGGATTCGAATTCCATCAAGGACGCCAATGTGTTATTTATTTAAGGGGAGCATATATGAACGACTTAGAAAAAGCTGAATCTTTATTAGTAGGGGACAATACTTGCGTTTTAGTAAAGGGCGAAATTGTTTATGAATTACAATCAAGCGGAATTAAACCTTTGCTAAGTTTGATAGAAAAGAATGTATCTTTGCAAGGATTTTCTCTTGCTGATAGAATTATTGGCAAGGCTGCTGCTATGCTTGTTTGTTATGCTGGAATTGAAAATGTTTATTCAAAAATAATTAGTAAAGAAGGTTATAAATATTTATTTAATCGTGGCGTCTTTATTAAATACGATATTTCAACTGAAAATATTGTAAATAGATGCAAAACAGGTATGTGCCC
>Ga0172378_10005177_pt1 | contig 12174 bp, 12 predicted proteins | sample GrowelOW332metaG_FD_119755 | JGI IMG/M metagenome (GOLD analysis project Ga0172378, IMG submission 119755) | Groundwater microbial communities from an aquifer near a municipal landfill in Southern Ontario, Canada - Pumphouse #3_1 metaG | ecosystem: Environmental > Aquatic > Deep subsurface >...
TGGGAATTTTGGTATCACTTTTTTTCTAGAAATGTCAAATAAACCTTCTTTTGCTAATTTTTCTTTTCTTTCTTGTATAATTTTTAATAAATTTCCTTCACTACTAAAATCTATAACTTCAGCAATTAATTGATAATTTGATCTTTCCTTGTAAATTGTTAATTTTCCACTAGCAACAATTTCAACTCCATCCTTTAAATCCACCCTGCAATAATCGCTATACCATTTGAACATTACAACATTGATTATGGATTCATCTTTATCTTTTAATGAAAAATAAAAATGGCCATTAGGATGTTTCTTAAAATTTGTTATTTCACCTTTTATTTTTATATAAAAATATTTTTCTTCTAAAATATTTTTAATATTTTTGACTATTTCAGAGACACTATATTCTTTTATTAAATTATTCAAAATTAAATTAATCCTTAATTATAAAAATATATTATAACTATTTTTCTTTTTTTCAATTATCTTGAAAATTAATATACTCATCTTATATTAGATTTAAAATATATTAATAACATTTGGCAACATGCAAATTCATTATAAAGATTTTTTCGAAAAATATTTCAAAAATTTTAAAAACAGTAATAATAAAATTTATGCAAGCCCACTTAAAAGACTTGGAAGCTTCATAATAGATACGTTGATAATCCTAGTTTTATTTAATGTTTCCATAAAGGTTCTTGAATATTTTAATACTGATTTCACTATAGATAAAATTGAAATAATTACAAAGGATGATGGAACAGAGAATGAAAGATTGGATATTAAAAAAATGATAAACCAAAAGAATTTTTCAAAATTATATTACTTAATGATGGGAATATCGGCATTATATTTTACAATTTTATTATCATCAAAAAAACAAGCGACAATTGGAAATCAAATATTTAAAATAGCTGTTGTAAATATTAAAAGGGCAAGGGTAAGTCCTCTAGATGCATTTTTAAGATATATTTCATTAATATTAAATAATACAGTTTATGGTTTTGGATATTTAACATATTTTTTTACAGAAGATAGATCATTTTTTCAAGATATAGTTTCGAATACAAGAGTAATAAATTTAACTAAAAAAAATAAGATTAATTGACTTTTAGACTTAGATAAATAATTATATATTTAATAAAATTTAAAAAAATTATATGTTTAATTTAAAAGGAAAAAAAGTTTTACTAACTGGCGCTTCAGGCGGTATAGGACATGCAATTGCTGAGTTGTTTTCTAAATCAGGAGCAATCATAGGTCTCGCAGCTAGAAATGAAAGCAAACTAAATGAATTAGCAACAACTTTACCAGGGCAAAGTTTTATATTTAAAGTTGATTTATCAGACATAAATTCATTAGAAAGTTTTATTGAAAATGCAGACAGTGTTATGGGCGGAATTGATATATTAATATGTAATGCTGGTATAACAAAAGATTCTCTCAGCATGAGGATGAAAACACAAGATTTCAAAGATGTAATCGATGTAAATTTAATTTCAACATTTATACTAAATAGAGATATGGCTAAAAAAATGATGAAAAAAAGATATGGAAGAATAATAAATATTTCATCAATAGTCGGATTTACTGGAAATGCTGGACAAACAAATTATTCAGCATCGAAAGCTGGTTTAATTGGTATGACTAAATCTTTCGCTTTGGAATATGCTTCAAGAGGTTTGACATTTAACTGTATAGCACCTGGTTTTATAAGAACACCTATGACAGATGTTTTGACTGAAGAACAAAAAACTATAATGCTTTCGAAAATTCCACAAATGAAATTTGGTGAGCCTTCAGACGTAGCTAATTCTGCTTTATTTTTAGCTAGTAATGAAGCTAACTACATTACTGGACAGACGATACATGTAAACGGCGGAATGTTAATGAATTAAACTAATTAATATTCATTGTAACTATATGAAAAAACCATGCTTTAAAATATTAAGTATTTTAAAGCATCTTATTTAATAAACTCACAAAATTTAAATAAACAACTTACTATTGTCGCTAAGAAAATCTAAATAATATAAATAAAAAATGCGGTAAAAAACCGCATATAAAATCAATATAATTCAAAAAAACTAACCCAATTTTTGCTCTTTGAACAAAACATGCTTTCTTACTACAGGATCATACTTAGTGAATTCCAATTTATCTGGTTTTTTCTTTGGATTCCTCCTTGCTAAGTAGTAATAACCTGTATCAGCTGTACTAACCAATTTGAAAAGTATAGCTGGTCTCTTTTTCTTTGCTGTTTTTTCTGCCATTTTATTACCTTAGTTGCTAAAATCTAATATCGTTAGACAGTATATTAGGGTAATTTTAAATGTCAATACACTTATTTTAATTTTTTCTTGCTTTTTTAATTAAAGATTAATATATTTGGCGAGAAATATGAAATATATATTATATAAAATTTGTGGGTATTTTATTTAATCTCATATTTTTAATTATTAACAAACCCAGAAATAAAAAAGATGTCAAATAATTTTTTAAATGAAAATTTTGAAACTCTTTTAACAGAGTTTGAAAATGAAACACAATCTTTTAAGGAAGGAAGTGTTGTAAAAGGTGTTATCGTTGATATAGATGACAAAGCAGTTGGTGTTGATATTGGTTCAAAATCAATTGGTTATATAGCTATTAATGAATTCAAAGACGAAGATATAAAAGTCGGTGATGTAGTTGATGTTTTGTTAAATAAGATTGAAAACAAAAAAGGTGAGCTACTAATTAGTAGAGAGAGTGCTAGAAAGTATCAAACATGGAATAATTTAAAACAATACATGGAAGACAAAACTGTCATTGATGGTAAAGTTTTAGGAAAGGTTAAAGGCGGTTTCGCTATAGATTTAGGTGGAGTAATTGCATTCTTGCCAAAAAGTCAGGTTGATACAGCTGATTTAGCAAATATGAACGGTCTAATTAATCAAAAAGATAAATTTATGGTCTTAAAGATAGATGATGTTAGAGGAAATGTTGTTGTATCTAAAAGAGCAATTATGGATGAACAAAGAAGCAAAGAAAGAGATGAAATTCTTTCTAAAATTAAAGTTGGTGATGTTATCGAAGGTATTGTTAAGAATTTAACAGACTACGGTGCATTTATTGATTTTGGAAGTTTTGATGGTCTATTACATTTAACTGACATTTCTTGGTGTAGAGTAAGACATCCAAGTGATGTATTAAAAGTCGGTGAAAGTGTTAAGGTTCAAGTAATTAAATATGACCCAGAGAATAAAAAAGTTTCTTTAGGTATGAAACAATTACAAGAGAATCCTTGGGAAACTATCAATGCTAAGTATCCAGTTGGAAAAATTACAAAAGGTAAGGTCACAACCATCGCACAATATGGTGTATTTGTAGAAATAGAAAATGGTATTGAAGGTTTAGTTCATATTTCTGAAATGAGCTGGTTCAAAAACAATTTATCGCCTGCAAAGATTTTATCTGTTGGCCAAGAAATTGATGTTATGGTTCTTGATATTGATTCAGAACATCATAGAATTTCTTTAGGCATTAAACAGACTACTTCAAACCCTTGGAAAGAATTTAGCGAAAAATATTTAGTTGGTGATATTTTAGAAGGAACTATTAAGAATATTACTGAATTTGGTTTATTTGTTGAATTCCCGAGTGGAGTTGATGGATTAGTTCATATTTCTGATCTAAATAGTGAAGAAGATATTAAAAAATACAATAAAAATGATAAAATTAAAGTTGTATTGCTTGGAACTAATTATGAACAGGAAAGAATTAGTATTGGTGTAAAACAATTAGATAAAAACTTAAAAGAAGAGATTGGCAAACTTGCAAAAGGTGCTGATGTTTCTTGTATAGTTAAAACAGTAAAGAAAGAATTTTTAGAAGTTGAGATTAATTGTGGTCTAAAAGCTATTATTAAGAGAGTTGATATAGCAAAGGACAAAAAAGATCAAAGAACTGATAAATTTAAAGTTGGTGAAAAATTAGAAGGTAAAGTCTTATTATTTGAACCAAATAATGGAAAATTCTTAATTACTTTGAAGCCTATTTCTGATACTAGTGAAGATGAAGAACAAGAAGAAGAGGATTTTGATATAGATCAATATACTGGTAATGATACTGGTGCAACATTAGGAAGTGTATTTGGTAATTTATTTGAACAAATAAATACTAAATAATTTTTACTTAAATTAATCAAAATGGCTCATTATTTTAAAATAATGAGCCATTTTGATTATATTTAAATAATATCAATTAATGTGAATTGATAATCTTATTAATTGTATCTTATAAAATTATGTTAATTATTATAAAATTAAATGAATAAATACACGAACAAAGTATAATTATTTTGGCTTTAAACCTTGACGAGTATTAAATAAATTGAAATAGTTATTATAAAATAATTTATAAAATTCAAAAATGCCAATAAACATTTAAAAAATAATTAATAGCGAATTATATATATTTTTAAATCTCTTAAATTAACATAATTTTTTAAAAAAACCTTGCAATATAAAACATTTATATTTATATTAACAAATTGTGCGGGCATAGCTCAGTGGTAGAGCACAACCTTGCCAAGGTTGGGGTCGTGGGTTCGAGTCCCATTACCCGCTCCAAATTTCAAATTTATCATCTCCTATTAAGTAAATTTCTTTAATTTGGTAATTTCGATTAAAATATTTAATCATTAATTAATTGCAAAATAATTATTTTATAATATAATACTAGTAGATTGTATACAATTATTGTATTTATGTCAGCCAATAAGACTTTTATTTATAAAAAAAATGATAATATGCCTCTCTTAAGTGAATCAATGAAAGATTTAAAAGGGCTTACAGAAACTAATAAAACTTTATTTGAGACATTATTTTCTAATTATTCTTCATTCGGTCATAGTTATAATGGAGGAAATACAGATACGGATTTTGCAAGTACGTTAAGAACAATTACAACACCAATGATTGGCGTATCCTTGATACCGTTATATTCATTTTTCCCAATTTTTATACTATTTCTCATGTATGAACTTATAGTACCTAATGAGACAAAAACAAATTTGTCTAAAAATCTTACAAAAGATATGAATATTCCATTTGCTGATTTTCCAAATATTGCTAAGATAATTGATAAAAATATTTTAAGTTTAAGAGATAGTGTTTCTAAAAAGAATTCAAAAAATTTGGATGAGTTAGAAACACTTAATAAAATGAAGTATTTGCACGGTTTTTGCAATGATATAATGGAGAATGGCGATAAAATTTCAAAAGAGGATTGTGCTTTAATGCTAAATGATTTTAAAAAATTACGTGATGAATGTATAAAAGGCAATAATGTTAAAGAAATAGTTAATAAATTTAAGACCATAATTGAGCAAAGAAGTAATAAATTTGATTTCATTAAATCACTAGCTGCTGGAAACGCTAACCTTGAGGAAAGAATAAGAGATAATTATAAAGGTACATTAGAATTTTTAAACAGCAATCTAATACAAAATAAGAATAAACAGCCAGAAAATTATGGCAAATATTCATTTGGAATTGATAAATTTATTAGATCATTTGAATTTGTATTAAATAATTTTATAGAACAAGAAGTTGAAGAAAGATCTGATAAATCTAATGAAATAAATCAAATATCTGAAAAAGACGAAGTTAAGAGCCGAAAAAGCCATGCGGAAACTGAAAAAATGAAACAGGAACCAACGAATAAAGCACAAAGGGGGGCTGCCCATAATTTCATAATCTAGTTTTAGCAAACGTTATGGCATAAACATTTTTTATACCATTCTTGTTTAGCTCTTTCGTACATTCATTAATAGTTGATCCAGTAGTCATAACATCATCAACTATTGCAAAATTTAGATTCTGAAAATCTTTAATATTATTGAGATATTTGCTGTTAATTGAAAATTTGTTTTTTAAATTTTTAGTCCTATCTTTTTGTTTTAATGTCACTTGCGGTTTTGTATTTTCATTCTTAAAAAGAAAATTATGTAAAACTTTCTTATTTGTAATTTTAGCAATTTCATTAGCTAATAATAATGATTGGTTATATTTTCTAAATTTTAACCTCTTTTTGTGTAATGGAACGGGAATAAAAATATCTATTTTATCAATTATATCTTTTGAATGATTAACCATATTTTTTGCCAGAAAATATTTTAATTGAACCTGATCATAAAATTTAAATTTAAATAATATTTTAGCAACATAATGATTATAAATTAATGCGCTTCTTGATTTTATATAAAGTGGTTCATTTTTTAAACAATTTGCACATAAATCATCATCAGAAATCTTAAATTCTAAAGGCGCACAACATTTACTGCAATATGGTTTTTCAATAAATCTAATTTTTTCCCAACAGTCTTTACATAAGCTATCTTTTTCATCAACTATCTTTCCACATAATATGCATTTACACGGAAAAATAAGTTTTATAATATTCTCGAAAATTTTGAACATATGAAATTATAATTCAATTTCGCAAACCACCGGAGCATGATCAGACGGTCTTTCTTTGCCTCTTGTTTCTTTTGATTCAATATCACAACTGGTTATTTTATCAATCAAATTTGGTGTGGCTAAAATTAAATCGAGTCTTAAGCCTTGGTTTTTTTCCCAACCAAAAGATCTATAACGCCACCATGAAAAAATATCATTTTCTTTATGGAAATCCCTCAAAACATCATGAATACCTAAATTTAAAATTTCTCTGATTTTTGTCCTTTCATCTTTATGACAACAAATATCGCCATCTTTCTTTATTGAATACATATCAATTAACTCAGGACAGGTATTAAAATCACCACCCATTATAAAATACTCGTCTTTTTTTAAAGCTTCCTTAAATCTTTCTCTGATTCTTTCATAAAATCGTAACTTATGAAAAAACTTTTCAGTTTTATCTAAAGGTATTGTATTACCTGGATTTAAATCTGTACCGTTTGGTATATAAGCAGAAGCTATCTTAACAACAGTTTTATTAATATTTAATAATACTTCTAAGTATCTAGAATCATTATCTGGTATTTTTTCAATATTATAAAGTGGTAAGGTTTTGGCAACTTCATCAATTCTGAATTTTGATAAAATTGCAACACCATTATAGGCCTTTTGCCCTAAAACCTCGATATTATAACCCAAACCTTCTAAGTCTATATATGGAAATTGATCGGTCAAACATTTCAACTCTTGCAATAAAATTATATCTGGATTACTAATTTTAATCCAGTCAACTAAATTGACAATTCTACTTCTTATTGAATTCACATTCCAAGTTGCTACTTTTATTTTCATATTTTACTCATAGCTTATTAATATTTATAATATTTATTGTGCAATACCAACTTGTCCAATATTTGTTATTATATCTTTTAAAAGATTCTTATTATAATCGTCTTTAAGTTTTATGTCATTTATGTCAATTTTGTTAGAATCAATATTATATCTTAATAAATTACTCACTAATTCTGTTTTATTATCAAATTCTATTATTAACATTTTTTGATTTTGTATTTTTGGTTTAAAAAATAAAACTTCTTTTGTTTCATATGAATAATAAATCCACATATTACTATTAAAATAAGATCTATCTAATGGATAACCAAGATATTTAATTACATTGTCTTTATTTGTAACACCAACTGTAATATTGGCTATATCTTCATCATCAAATATAAATCCTTTTTTTGAAATACTTTTTGTTATACAGCCAGTTAACAAAATATTGAAGACTAATAAAAAAAATATCGATTTAATACAAATTTTCATATTAACTAAGCACCAAAATTACTAAAGTTACTATAAATAGGTCCAAACACACCAACTATAACCCAAATCATTAATCCGCCCATAAAAAACATAATAGCTGGTTGTAAAGTGCCTATAATATCGTCTATACTATCATTTATTTCAGTTTCATAAAAATATTCAATATTTTTCATAGCATCACCCATATTTCCACTTTCTTCACCAACTTTAAACATTCTTAGAATCATGTTTGGAAAATAAATTGAAGTTGCTAAAGCATTAGAAACAGATTTTCCATTCGAAACTTCCTCACGAATTCTTTTAACATCATCTTTTATCACTAAATTTTCAATAACATTACTAGAAACGTCCAAGCATTCAAGAACTGGAACTCCACTAGAGAAAGTAATACCAAAATATTTAGTAAACTTTGACATCTCTATTTTTTTTATTATCTGTCCGATAACTGGAATTTTTAGTTTTATCTTGTCTATTCTTAACTTTATAGTTTCATTCCTCGACAAAACTTGTAACCCAATAAAAAATCCTGCAATAATTGAAATTAATTTGAAAAAATTATTTTGAAAAAAATTGGATGTTGCTATTAAAGCTTTTGTATATATTGGAACCGTGATTCCTTGATCCAAAATAAAACCCGTTACCTTCGGAACAACAACTTTTAACATAATTACAGCAACGACAAACATAACAAGCAAACTGAATAAAGGATATCTTATCGCCTTCATAGTTTTTCTTCTTATTTCAGCAGCCCATTTTATATTTTCATATATATTTTTAAATGCTACTTGTAATCCCCCTGTTTTCTCACCTATTCTAACCAAACTTATCATAACCTCTGTAAATATTTTTGGATGTCTTTCCATGGCTTCAGACATTAATTTTCCACTTTTTACAGATTCAAATATATCGGCGGTTACATCTTTTATTTTTTGATTTTCAGAATATTCTTTTAAGTCAGATAATGATTCTAGTAATGGTACACCAGCTTTTTCAAGTTGCTCAAGATGAATAAAAAATGTTATCAAATCTTTAGAAGTAATCTTGGAAAAAGCAGATAAATTCAAAAATGAAATTGGTTTTATTTCTCTAAAAGAAATTAAGGCCAAGTTAGAATCTGACAAATACTCTTCTAACGCTAAATCACTAACGGCCTCAACAGTGCCATTAACTATCTTATTTCTAGTTTGATCTAAAGCTCTATATTTATACTTTCTGGCCATTTAATGTAAATTAAAGTAATACAAACTTATAGTAAATGCCATTAAATTAAAATCAACAAGTTTAATGTTTTTTTGACTTTAATACTTTTTTTATTATAATGTCTCTTTTTAATTTTGATAAATAATCTATAAAAACTATGCCATTAGTGTGATCTATTTCATGCTGTAAACAATGTGCCAATGCACCATCTGCCTTGATTTTATTTTCATTCATATTTATATCATTATACTTCACTTCAATCTCTAAATTCCTCAACACTCGTTCCCTTTGTTCTGGAACTGATAAACAGCCTTCTTCCATTATTTCTTTTTCGCTGGATCTCCATATAATTTCTGGATTTATAAAAACTAAAGGCTTTTTTTTATTCGCTTTCTTATCTTGCTCAACATCAATTGTAACTATTCGCAACAATTTACCGACCTGGACAGCAGCAAGACCAACTCCATTGTTTTCATACATTGTTTCAAACATATCATCTATAAACTTTTTTAAATTATCATCAATTTTTTCTACTTTATTTGATTTTTCTTTTAACAATCTATCTGGGACTGTAACTAACTCTAATTTCATAAATCAATAATATTTTTACTTACCTGAATATATTAAATATCATATTAAAGTCAAGCTGGCTTATTTAGTTTGGCCAGAACTCTGTGAAATTTGTTGAGTATTAACACGATCTACCCAAGATCTATTATTATCAATAGAATTTGTTTTATTTTTGGTAGGTTTTTCCATAATCAAAGGCTCTTTATTTAAATTTTTATTAGAAATTTGGCTGGACATCGAACAACAGCAGTTTGACAAAAAATTAAATAGTGAATTTCCTTTGTTATAAATACCTTCAAACAAATTATTTCTCTTATTTAGGGATTCCACAAAACCTGAAAAAATAAGAAATGCATCAGCTATTAAAACTTTTTCTACGGTCTTTTCTTCAGATTCAGTTGCTGTATTATATAGACTATAACCAGCAAAAGCACTTGAAGTAGCACCTATCAAATTATTAAGGGACTTCAAAGTATTTATAAAAACTTCTTTTGTACTGCTAGCACCATAATTTTTCACTAAATCTTTTGTATTTTTAACAAAATAATAAACATGTCTTAAGGATAACAAACCGTATTCTGGAATTAACACACCTAAAGCTGAGGCACTGGCATTTTTTTCGGCCTCAAAAAAATCTTTTTCACAACCAACAGATTGATTTCTTTCTTCTATAAATTTATTAATATTTAGAGCAGCAAAGGTTGATGACCAAATAAGACCCATAGTACTAATATTATCAGCTAAGATTTTCACAGGATCTAAATCTTTAAATATATCGATAATTGAATAGCAGCAATCACATTTAGATGTTAAAAAACCTAAAATTTTTTCTCTCTTATCATTATCTATTAATGAACTTTGATTTCCTAATTCAACATTATCTTCATTACTAATGGCACTTTTCAGTCCATTTAAAAACTTTTTAATTATGTTATTTTGTTTTTCAATTTTACTAGTAATACCACGATTTTTTTTAAAAATCTCACTTATTGAATTTGAAAAAACATATAAAATCGAAGTAGCTAAAGGAACTAACTTATTAGGCAAAATTTGTTCAGAAATTAAGTATGTTAAAGAAAAAACAACTTTTGTAACATCAAGCAACTTCTTTCTACTATATAAATTCTTATTTAAATCACTATCAGGATCTAAAATGCTGCCAGAATTTAAAATATTTAAATCCTTTTTAATCAATAATTTAAATTTACTTTCGCCTAACTCAGCTTTAATTTTTCTCATAACGTTTAAATACTCATTATTCGAACTTATTAAATCATAGACTGTAATAAAGGTACTAAGTACATCAGCAGATTTTCTTAAAGCAATATCTTTTCTTATTTTAGTTCCATAATTAGAAACACATTTTTCATTATTAATATCCAACAAGTTAGCGGAGAAAAGTCCATTTGCAATTTTATTCAAATTTTCAAGTATTGAACTTAGATTAAAATTATTGTGATAATTTTCATCATCAGTATCTAAATTATTATCAACAGCGATCTCAGCATACTCTTCTTCCGAAGAGTTTATTAAAAATTCTCTTTCCATTTTAGTCTCCTATAACACTAAATATAACAAGAAGGTATCCAACAACCTATTGAGTCAATAAACAGGGATGGACTTTTAAATTTTATTGATAAATCTGGATTTACTTCATTTGTTATTTCATTTACATCAATAACCTTTTCAATTTTGAATGATACATCGTCTCCATCAATAACAGGATTTGAAATTTCAATAGTTACATCCTTATATTCGCTACTTTTCTTATCATAAAATGATAAAACAACATTGGGATTATCAGATAAAAATATATGATTCCAATCATTTAAAAAAGTTACAGTATCATAACTTCCTGCTACTCTATTCGGCCTATCTGAAAAATAAATAAAATGTTGATAAAAATTTTTAAATGTTAATTTTGTATTCGTCATCAAGCCAGATTCTGAGTGTAAAACAAATAAATATTTTGCATTTTTAGAAATATTCGAACCAATGACTAATTTATGATTCTTTTTATTAATTTTATTCATTTCACTAAATCCGCTAACACTAGCTTGAGCTGAATTAAATGAAATAATCAGCAAAGCAAAAATATAAGCAAAGATACAAAAACTTATTTTATTTTTAATTTTAAACATCTTAAATTACTTTATAAATATGTAGCCATTATACAAGTTTTTAAAATAAAAACAATAAGTTTTTAAAATATAAATAATTTATTATTAAATGAATGAAATTATATTATTTTATTGGGGCCATTGTAAAAAATAATCTCTTACCTTCCATTTTTGGCTGTTCATCAATTTTACCAACTTCTTTTAATATATCTACAATTCTATCAACAATTGTTTTAGCAGAATCAGCTCTCGTAATTTCTCTGCCTCTAAACATAAAATTAAATTTAACTTTGTCACCTTTTTCTAAAAACTTTATAGCTTGTTTTGTTTTTGTTACAAAATCGCCCTCACCTATATTCAAAGACATTTTTATTTCTTTTGTATCAACAACTTTTTGCTTCTTTTTTAACAGATTATTTTTTTTCTGTTCTTCATATTTCATTTTGCTATAACTTACAATTTTACAAACAACCGGATTCGCATTTGGCGACACTTCAACTAAGTCTAATCCAGCTTCGAAA
>Ga0172378_10005178_pt1 | contig 12170 bp, 18 predicted proteins | sample GrowelOW332metaG_FD_119755 | JGI IMG/M metagenome (GOLD analysis project Ga0172378, IMG submission 119755) | Groundwater microbial communities from an aquifer near a municipal landfill in Southern Ontario, Canada - Pumphouse #3_1 metaG | ecosystem: Environmental > Aquatic > Deep subsurface >...
AATAAAGATAACAGAAAGATAAAATCATGAGTGATAATGTAGAAGAAGAAGTAACAGCAGACGAGATTGCTGCTGCGGAAAAAACCACACCAGTAAACCAGGGGACGGAAGGTTTGAAGTGACTATTGCGGCAATGCAAAATGCGGCGGATACGCTTGCACGATCAAACATTGGGTATGACCAGTGGCAGCGATGGAGTTTCTTCCAAAACGGGAGGATTGTAGCCGGTAAAGAGGCTGATTGTTCGTCTATTTGTGGGGCGATTATGAAGCTTGGCGGATACCCGGTAGACCTTAGCGGCACGTGGTACACGGGGAACATGATTGCGAAATGTAAGGCTGCGGGTTTCACGGTGTTGAAGTTCCGTTCCCTTTCACAGCTTCGTCCCGGAGATTTTGTTATCAACGTTACCCATCATGTCGAGTTTGTGCGCGATAAGAATCGTTTCTTTTCTGCGCGTATTGATGAGCGCGGTAAAGGTGCGGGTGGTCAGGCCGGAAATCAGACTGGAAAAGAAACAGGTTTTGTCCCAGCTTACATCTATTCGCGTGGATGGGATTATATCCTGCGTCCACCGGCAGATGGTACTGCTACTACAACACCTGCTAACACTACCTCAAGTGTTGGCTGTGTAGACACCCGGTTTGTTTCTGTCAAGACCGTACAGACACGCCTGAAGGGCCTAGGGTTCTATAGGGGTGTTATTGACGGAATTGATGGGGATATGACGAGGAATGCTATCCTCGCATATCAAAACAACCAGCGCTATCACCCTAACTTGCTTTCTGACGGTAAGTGGGGCGCACTCGAGGAAAAGCATTACCAGTGGGTTGCCACGAAGCTTCAACCGGCTCTGAATGGCTGGAAGACTGCCGGACGTATGGGTAAAGTTAGGACAGACGGTGACTACGGTTCCTATACGGCGAGACTCGTGTTGCAAACACAGAAGGACAACCTTAACGGGGCTTATAGGTCTGCTGTGCAGGTCATGTATGGTGCAGGGTCATCTCCTGTTGCTGACGGTGATCCAGGGAAGGCGTTCTGTAAGATGCTTGGTATCCCATCTCATCCTACGGCATAGAGGGTAGAAAAATATGAGTTATTATACAAAAAAGTCGTTTTGGCTGGGAACAGCTGAGCGTGCTATCAAGACGTTTGCACAGTCACTATTATCTGTACTGGTGGTTGGAAACGCTATTTGGGGACAGGATTGGGCTGCTTTCCTGGGTATTGCTGGTACGGCAGCTTTGGTGTCGGTACTGACATCTATTTCTGACCCTTCACGGGCAGATTTAGATACCACGGTTGTGTTACCTAAAACTGAGGCGGACACTGTAACTTCGGATCAGGTGAACGTCTAACATGTCAGGGCAGCGTTGGTATTTACGGGTGTGGGGCACTTTATATGAGCCTCGCACTATTACCGCGCTCATGGTGTTTGTTTATTCACTGCTCGTGGTAAACGGTGCGGCGGTTATTTTCGACCGCCCACCACACGAGTGGTATTATTTGCTTGCGGCGATATTCATGCTGGCAGGAGGTTTCGGTGGGATACCGGCTGCATGGCGGGGGGCCAGGTGGCTTGAAGCACCTATAGCTGCTCTCGCCTGTGTCGGTCTAGCTGGGGCTGCTATAATGGATGCTGCACGACAACTCTACACCGACACGATGGCTATTAAACCGCACGTGTTGGTGTTCATGTTGGCTGCGTTTTTCGCTATGAGAGCTTTAAGGATTTGGCCGGATATTTATGCCCCGAATAAAGGTCCTATCACTCCCGAGCGGGAAGCTCAAGCAAAGGCAGCTATTGCAGTACAAACAGAACGTGAAGCGCGAGAACTATTGTCATAGGAGGCTTATCCGTGGATAATGCTCTCCTACAGATTATTCTTGCTGTAATTTCAGGAGGCTTTCTACAGTTCCTTGTGCAGGAACTTATTAACCGATGGAAGGCAGCAACAGGTAAACGCAAGACACATCAACAAATAATCTATCAATACCAGGAGGCTTTAGCACGAAACAGGTTGATAGCTATTGAGGCTGGTGTTGACCCGGATTTATTAGAAAAAGACCCGCTTTTAGGGTAAATACAGCAAAAACGCTCCTTTTAGGGGCGTTTTTCTGTGTTATAATGGAGGTATTATGGCTGACAAAAATCTTTCACTCGTGTCTCTGAGAGACCGAAAAATGGTAGAATTACTTGGTACAGAGCATTCCCCCGAAATTGTGGGTGAAATGCTTGGTATTGAGCCTGCGGAAGTGGTTGCACGTACTAAAGAACTGCTTCGCGGCATGGATGTGTTTTCTGAGCAAGAACAACGACGTTTACTTGTTTTCCAACTGAAATCCTTGCTTTCACAGGCCCGAAACCTGCTAGATAACACGATAGACGAGAAAGCGTGGCCTAAAGGTGTGGAAGCGATCACTAAACTGATCGAAACCACATATAATATCCAGCTTGCACAAGAAGCTAAAAACGAGGAAGAAATACGTATAGCAACCCGTGAACAGGCAGCCATATTGGTTCATGTTGTTGAGTTGAGCTATATGAAAGCGGTTTCTTTACTACAAGAAAAATACCCTGAAGTAGATATAACGGAAATCAATCAGGTGTTCAATCAAGGGCTTTTGGAGTGTGCATCTGAATGACGATGAAGGTTTTAACAGGTGCTGTCTCAGAGGCTATGAGCCAGATTTATGCGAAATCAATGGGGGACAAGTATTTCAACGATCCCGTATTGTGGGCTGAAGAAGTTTTAGGGGTTCATTTATGGTCTAAACAACAGGAGATTTGTTATTCTGTTCGAGACAACAAACATACGGCTGTGAGGTCGAGTAATGGTTCGGGAAAAACTATGACTTGCGGTGTTTTAGCTGCATGGTGGATTGCTACACGTTATCCACGTGACCCTGCACAAACGATTGTGATTACTACCGCCCCCTCGTTTCCACAGGTGAAAACCAACTTGTTTCACGAACTACAAGTGAATTGGATGCGTTCACGGGAACCAAAATATCCTAACGGTGAATCGAAAGGGGCCGCTTTTCAACCTTTACCGGGGCGTATTCTTACGTCTGGTAATGTGGCGGAATGGAAAGATGATTTCGGGAATCAGCTTGCTTTAGGACGTAAACCTGCGGACAATGAGATTGTTATTACCTTTCAGGGTATCCACCGTGGTAACGTGCTGTTTATTATCGACGAGGCAGGGGGTATGCCTCCCGACATGTTTGTGGCTGCGGAAGCTATGACCACTAACCCTGGGACACGTGTTCTCGCTGTAGGGAACCCGGATGTTCGTGGTAGTGAGTTTTTCAAAATGTTTCAGCCAGATTCTGACTGGAACAAAATACATATTAGTTCTTACGATACACCTGCTTTTACGGGTGAGCCTTGCCCTAAAGAACTACTGAAATACATGCCTGATCCTGCCTGGGTGGAACGAAACCTGAAAGCCTGGGGTGGGCCTGATGATCCGCGTTCTAAAGTCCGTATTTTAGGGGAGTTCCCCGATATGGATGATAGTGTGTTTTTCTCTGAACGGGTAATCAACCAGGCGCTAGATACTACCATCGATCCTGTTTTGACAGACCCTATCATTTTGGGTGTTGATTTAGCTATGCAAGGTAGTGACGAGTCTCGTATCTATATTAATCAGAGCGGGAAAATACGTCTCTATAAGGCGTGGCCTGGTGGTACTGCTAAAAATAATGCTGAAACTATTTTAGAGTCTATTAAAGACACGGATGCCGATATTGTCAATATCGACTCGGGCGGTATCGGTACACCTATTATTGAATGGTTGGAGGAACTTGTAGCTAAAGACGATGAGGTTAAGCCATTCAAATTGACACGTATGAATGGTTCCGAAAACTCTCCTGATTTGAGACGTTGGTACAATAATAGGGCTTATTGGTATGATTCTTTCCGCACCGGTATTGTTGAAGGTAAAATTGATCTTGACATAGATAAAAAAGTCCGTGACGAAATGACGGATATCAACTATTCTATCTGGGAGACAGGAAACAGGGCAGGCTCTATTTTGATGGAGTCGAAGAAAGATATGCGTAAACGTGTAGGGTATTCTCCTGACGACGTAGACGCTATGGTGTATGCCCACTTCGATCCGAATGTTATGTTGGCTGATACCCCCAGTAAAAAAGCGTTTACAGACCCGATAGATATTATTGGTGGGGAAGAAGAACTTCCCACCTATTTAACACAGATGGGATATGACTATGGATACGATTTCTATGGATAACGCCTTAAGTTATCTTAGCGAGTCGCTGGTTGATCGTGTTGTGCAGATGGAAGATGTTGGTTGGCGTAAGATTTTCGGTTCCCCAGATGATGATGAGGGTATGGATTTAGATACGCTGAAAAACATTAGTGCCCAGTTACGTGAATTAACTGCAACACACCCGTTGTTTACTCGTGGAGACCATTTGCGTGGTTCCTATGTTTTCGGTCGTGGAATGACGTTTATCGGCACAGATAAACCTCGTTATAGAGAGATTATTGATCGGCCACAAAACCAGGCGGCTATTTTCGGTGTGGAAGCCCATGAGATTGCTAACAGGGCTTTGTTTACGGACGGATTGTTTTGTGTTATCCGTAACGTAAAAACAAACCAGTTTATTCAAGTACCTTTAACCCAGTTGAGCGGTATCGTCACAAACCCTGACGATACTTCGGACTGGTGGTATATTGAGCGGTCGTGGAACGCGAACAACACCACCTATCAGTCTCTAATCCCTATCGCACGTCATTTCAACAGGGAACCTGCTTCTTTCGTGGTTGATGGTTCAGGCCAACGTAAACCTGTCAATACAGATTATAGGGCTTATGTTAAGATTGCTAACCGTCATGCGGGATGGTTGTTGGGTGTGCCGGATTCTCTTCCTGCACTTATTTATGCTCTCGCCTATAGCGGTTATTTGAAAGACCAGGCTACACTGGTTCATGCCTTATCTAAGTTTGCGTGGAACTTGACTTCTGATTCTACACGTAAAACAGAAAAAATCAAGACACGTGTTGAACTTGTTGGCGGGGATAACAGTGTGGGTAATGCGTCTATCGGAGCGAACGTTTCGAGTGTAGGTGTTCCTTCTGCACAAGTCAATTTCAATAACGGTCAGCCTCTAGCCGCATTAGTTGCCGCTTCATTCGGTGTGCCGGTTATCGCGCTACTATCTAGCCCTGGCGCTACAGGCGGTTCCTATGGTGCTGCGGAAACATTGGATGCCCCGACGTTGAAAGGGTTTGAGGTTGTTCAAAACTCTTGGGCCGGGTTTTTTACTGAGATTTTACGGGACCTAGGCGCTAAAGATGCTTCAGTAGGGTTTTCTTCTATCGAAAGTGATCCTAGCTATCGTCAGGTGAGTTCTATTGCACAGGCGTATGAGTTAGGTTTGATTTGGGCTGATGAAGCGAGGGAAGCGATTATCGATATTCTGGATGTTCCTGTAAAACATGATACAGCGACAAAACCACCTCTGTTAGCTACAACAACAACGATTTCTTCGCAAGGAAACAGTGCCGATGGGGTAAATAAATCCACTACAAACCCTCAAGGGGATACTAATAATGATGCCGCTAAAGAAAAATAATTGAAAGTGTGTTATAATGGCCTTTATGAAGGATTTTTTGGATGAATCTAAAGGTGCCCTAGGCACTATCCAAGGTAAACGTCTTTGGTATTCTCGTCTCATTGCTACAGGTGCAGGTTCTAGCGGGTATTATCCTAGCGAGGCTTTGGAAACATCCGGGCCTTTGGCGTTCCCTAAAGGAACCCATGTTCACATGGATCACCAGTCAATGTCGGACCGCTACGAATATCCCGCGAACAAAACGAGCACTATTATCGGTGTGATTGCTTCTGATCCTGTTTTTGATACAGTAGACGGGGTTGAAGGTTTATATGCTAATGTTGAGTTTACTGAACAGGCTGCACCTCTTGTAGAACAACTCGCACCCTATGTGGGGTTGTCTATTCACGCGAAGTTTGTTGAAGATGAGGAAGCAGGTTTACGTGAAGATGGTTTACGTACTGTAAAAGCTATTCTCCCCAGCCCATTGAATACTGTGGACTTGGTAACAGTTCCGGGTGCTAAAGGTAAATTGCTTGAAGCACTAGAATCTTTTCGTGATATAATGGATGTTGATAACGATGAACGAACGGAAGAAACAATGAAACCTGAAGATATCGAGGCTTTGGCCGACGCCCTTGTGCCTAAGCTGAAGGATGCTCTTGTTGCAGATGCTACAGAGGATAAGGGAGAAGAAACACCGGAAACGCCGGATGTTTCAACGGTGGCGGAAGCCATTATTTCTTCTGATCTTCCTAAAGCAGCTCGCAAGAACGTTTATGCACGTGTCGCTGCGGGTGAGACTGTTGAGGAAGCAATCAAGTGCGAGAAAGAATATGCGAACGAGCTTCTTGAGTCGCTGAAATCGGAAGGCGTGTTCCACACGAGTGAACCGTCAGATAAAGAATACAACTACGTTCCAGGAGTGTGGAGCAACTAATGGCTACTAACCGTGTTTTTGCGGGCAACGAGAAAAACAATATTGTCCGTGTCGTGCCCGAAGGGACTAAGAGCGGTGATTTTCTGCTTGTTAATGGTCGTCCCTGTGTGGCTATCACTGATCGGGGGGATGCAACCCGCTCGACTACTGTAGGTTCTCTTGGCATCACTTATCCGTCTGGCGGTGCTTCTTTGAAGGCTGATGAGGCATCCCTTTATACAGATGGTACGTATGACCTCCCGGTAACGGGTGCAGACGACACTACGGGACAGGATGTACCTGTTTATATTGATGGTGGTGCGCTCACCCTCACTGCGCCAGCCACTGATCCTGTAGTGTTCGGTTATACAAACTACCCCGCTGATAATTATGATCGTAAAGACGGGATTGCCCCCGTTCGGATTGGAGCTTGAGAATGTCACGCGTCTACAAGAATCAGTTTACACTAGACGGGCGGCTTCGTCCGGGCCTTGGTGTGACTAAGAAAAAAGTAGCGGCAGTTTCTAAGCTGATTGATGAAGCCTTTATGGGTTCACGTGAAGCTAAAGGAACACTTGAGGAAGCTATCTCCACCTCGGATGCTATGTTCAACTACACGCATCTGGTGGGAATGAACTTTATTCCACAGTTTGATGAAGCGCCACGCCTGTGGACGAAGATCGCTACTGTGCGTCCCGTCTCGGATTTCCGTGAAGTTATTGACTATGAGCTTGATCCTCAGTGGGATAGCAACACTCTCGGTGACGGTGATCCGGTGTTTACTGCACCGCGTGTTCCTGAAGGAACGCCATACCCGGAGGCAACGTTCTCTGGTCAGGCTGTTTCAGGTGCAAAGCTGAACAAGTATGGCTTTGGTACTGGCTTTACGTTTGAGGCGTTCTTGAACGATTCTCTTGGGGTTATTGCACAAATGCCTCAAAAGATGCTTGAGGTTGCTCTCGACACTGAGGAAGCCTTTATTTTCAACGCGCTTAAAACTTCAGCTACCTCTGCACAGGCTCTTGCTGCGGGTACCAACCCAGATGGTGCTTCTGTGGTAGCTAATGCACCGTTTACCCGTGATGCGGCTATCCAAGCTATGATTCAGGTGAAGCAGCGTAAGCATAATGGCCGTTACATCCAGTTCAATGGTGGGTTTATTCTGGTGGTTGCGCCGGGCATGTCTGTCAACGCTAACTGGCAGTTGTATGGTCAGTCGATGCTTCGTGTCGAAAAGACTGATGGTCGTGTCTATTCGGCAGCAGATGCCCAGTTGGTTGCAGGTATTACAGACATCATTGAATCCCCGTTCCTTACGGGTAATGAATGGTACCTTGTGCCGACGCCAGGAGCTATTCGTGGCCATGACGGTCTGACGCTTCTACGCCTCACAGGTCGTGAATCGCCGGAGCTTCGTATTGAAGATGTTGCCGGAAGCTATGTTGGTGGCTCTAAGGTTGATCCTTTCGAAGGTTCGTTCGATACCGATACGGCACGATTCCGTGTACGTATGTTTGGTGAAGGACATAACTTCTTCCCAGACGGTATTATTTGGTCGGATGGAACTGGCGCCTAGAAATGGCTGACACGGTTGGGCGGGGTGAGAATATCGCCTCGCCCAATCTTTGTATAAGGGAGTTGTTATAGGTATGAGTGCTACTGTTAGCCTTGTCAGGTCGCTGTACGGTGACATTTCAACAGATGTCAACGGTCGTTACCTTTTCGATGATGAAACTGTTACAGGTTGGATTGAGCTTGCGGAAGGAAACCCTTATCGGGCGGCTGCGTTAGCGTGCTATGCTTTAGCGGCAGATCAAAACTATCTACTGAAAAATATACGAACAGATGATCTTTCCGTTAACGGCACTTCTGTTTCATCCGAGTTTAGGCAGCTAGGGGATCAGTTGTCTGCCCAAGCAGATAAGTGGGATTCCGATCAGGACGATAGTTTCGGTTTCGTTAGAATGGATGGTGACATGGTTTCTCTAACAAACCCTGAAGCTGTCCCGTGGCCTTCGTTTGGAGCATACTAATGCCTCGCTTACCGGGTTGGAATCGAACAAATGTTTTCAATGCAGCATGGATGAACGAGTTAGAGACCGTGCCACAGTACTTCTATGCTGCAAAAATCGAGATTTATAGTGTAGATGCTACTGACCCCGTGTTTGATCCGGTTACAGGCACTTATACGGGTGGTAGCGGGGAGACAACATTCTGGGAGGGTAGTGCCCGTGTGCAACCTATTAACAAGGCACAAAACGTTTCCAACAATGCGTCCGATACCCTTGTGCAACAGTTCCGTTTCCAGATAACACAGCGTGATCTTGATCTTCGACCAAACATGTATGTTCGTGTGACAGAATGCGAAAACAATAATGTTCTTCTTGCATACCGTTACGTGATTGATGAGGTAGCGGATTCTTCTAACCTTATTGAACGTACTTTTACAGCACATGTAGATACTGAGGTGGTGAAAAGCTAGTGGGTGTAACTTATTCGGATAATCTTATCACTTTAATGAATGAAGCCTACGACATGACCATGAAGCAGGTTGTTAACCATGTAATAGATATTGCGGATGAAGCTCTTGAAATTACCGAAGATAAAATGGTCAATATCATTGAAAACACACCCTCATCTATCGTTGAAGGTAAAGATAACCGTGTAGATACGGGTCTTATGCGTGATTCGGTAGGAAAAAAGTACATGAAAAAAGTGAGCGACAACTATTGGCAAGGCTCTGCTGGGTGGGTGGATAAGGTGAAAGACTATTTTATTACACAAGAATATGGCGGAAAAACACCTTCCTCTTGGGGTTCGTTAGGTGGAAAAACTATCTCTCCTATGCACATGCTCACACAGGCCCAGGTTGAAATGAATGAGTATTTGAAAGAAAGAATCGAGGGTGTCTTTTGATTAATCCAGCACCTGTTTTTCAAGCGATTACGGAAGCAATTAAATCTTCGGTAGGATACAAGGTTTATGTTTCTGAGATACCTGCGGACGATAGTCTAGAGTATTATGATAACGGTCTCATGAAACCTTTCGCCGTACTGTATTTCGGGGGTCCGGTACGTGCGTCAGGAGACCACCACCTGAATGATTCCTCTAAAGACACCACAATCCTTTATGTTACAGTAGAATCTTATGCCGGGAGAGCCTGGGATGCTGTGCAAGCTAAAGGACATCTTGTGGAGGTTATTACTTCTTTACGTGGAGAAAACTATACTAAACCGGTTCTCACGGGTTCTATGAGCTATTCACGCTCTAGTAACACGGTGAGACCGACACAATATGTAGAGTCTTTTTCAGTGACAACATACAGTAATTTGATAAGCTGAAAGTGTGGTACAATAGGATTTATGAAAGCCTATAGACATAAGCTAACAGGACGGGTTGTTGAAATGCCGGACCATCTGGGAGACATGTTCGACTATCTTGAACCTGTAGATTCTTCCGAGGTGGTGTGTGTTGATTGCGCTATTGCGATACCGGAAGATGAAGATGAAGATGAAAAACAACCAACAGATGAACTAACGGAAGGTAACTAACCGTGGCTGAAAACGAGAAACTGCTACGAGGAAACATTACCGTTTTAGCCGCTTACCCGGAAGCCTTCGCAAACATTAAGGCGCCTACTGTAGCTGAGCTGAACGATATCTATGTTTCAGGCACAAACGAGGACGCGATGGTGTTCGATATTTCGTGCGCTATTACGGACGATTCTTATTCGATCAACGTTACGGACTCGGATACAGATGATACGAGGACTATTTGCCAGATCGGGCAAGTACAGAATCCGACATTCCAAAACTACGAGGTTTCGTTTGATATTCTTAGAGACGCGGATATTACGGCTACAGGGTATTTCAACCTGGCCATGTCGCTTTTCTTGGGTGTAGATCGACCTTACTACATTATCACACGTATTGGTGCACCGCATGGCGATCCTTTCGCTGTTGGACAAGATATTAAAGTGTTTGGTGTTACCACGGATAATCCTGTAGACATTGTAGACGATAACACCATGTTGAAGTTTGGCCCTCGTTTCAAGACTACAGGCGAGTTGATCGTAAACTATCGGCTGGAAGCCTGAGAGGAAGGTAAATAAACATGGCTGATGAACAGATTACCTCAAACGGTAACACTACTGTATGGCTGGTTCTAGCTAACGGTATTGCTGATTATAAGGCTCCTACAGCGGAAGAAATCAACGCAGGTCTTGACGTTACGGGTGCGATTGCGTGGGATGGCACAACTTTCCCTGCGGCAACCGATTCTGATGACCAAGATGATCGTTCGTTGCTTGATAAAGGTAACGCAACAACCCGTGGGACTGCTCAGTATGAAGCTACACTAGCATTCTTCTATCCGAAAGACAACAAGGACACTGAATCCTTGTACGGTAAAGCCTACAACATGCTGCGCGTACCCCGTGTGCCGCTTTATGTTGTTACCCGTGTTCTTCAAGGTGTGGAAGGACAGCACACGGATGCTGTGGCAGGTCAGTGGGTTTCCGTGTATCGGTTCCTGTCTGATGGCTGGTCCGATAACATTGAAGGTGACACCGCCAAGAAATACGAAGTTAGTATGCTCACTCAAGGTGATGTTGCTATCTACACTCAGGTGAAAAACGCTACTGCTATCACGGTGGAAAACAAGTCTGCGACTGAAACCCTTTCTGTGGGGGACCATGCTGTTCTTACTGCTACAATGGGCGGTAAGAATGCTACGCACGTTGTAGATTGGAAGTCTAGCGATTCTTCTATTGCTACAGTTTCACCTAACGGTGTTGTTACTGCGGTTGCTGCTGGTACTGCGGATATTACTGCTTCCCATGCGGCTGCTGAGACTTCTACAGCTCTTACGATTACCGTATCCTAAAAATTAAATCCACTTAGCTGACCCCCACCGCCTCTCAACGATGCGCCCTGTGGGGGTTTTTTTTTGTGGTATAATGGGCTTATGGCTGATATTGAAACATTTGATGTATATGCAATGGCGTCAGGGACTACATACCCGGAGGATACGCTTTCTATTTGTTTTGACGGAAAGAAAGCCCGTCAATATGCACAGTTGGAACGCAAGATAGATTCTGCAAAAAGAGATGATGATATTCCCTCTCTTGAGGCGGAGCTAGAAACCCTTAAAGAAGAGTTAAAAGAAACATCTGTTACAGTTCTTTTGCGAGGTCTTTCCGCACGTAAACGGGAAGAAATCAACGATCTACTGGATTCTGAGTTCGGTATTTTAGAGGCGAATAGCACGCCATCTAAAGAACGTGCCCGTAAAGAGCGGGCATATTACACACTGTATTCTATCCAAACTATCACCAACGCTTCTGGGGCTACAGCGTCTGTTAGTGACTGGGATGTAGATAAGATGGATCAGTGGCTTGTCATGCTTCCAGACTACTACCGGGCTAAACTTGAAAGCAAAATTGTTGAGCTGACTTTCAAAAGCGATTTCTATGAACAGGTTGAGATTTCTACGGATTTTTAGTAGGGGTGCTGAGTAAGCCAAGGAATCAGTACCTTATGACACGTATCAAAGCGGCCCTTGCCGCTGGGATACGGCCTACCGCGATGTTGTTCCATGAGCAACCTACAGGGCCTTGGTCTGAGATGGATTTTCGCTGGTTGGAAGCCTATCAGATTACACA
>Ga0172378_10005179_pt1 | contig 12170 bp, 3 predicted proteins | sample GrowelOW332metaG_FD_119755 | JGI IMG/M metagenome (GOLD analysis project Ga0172378, IMG submission 119755) | Groundwater microbial communities from an aquifer near a municipal landfill in Southern Ontario, Canada - Pumphouse #3_1 metaG | ecosystem: Environmental > Aquatic > Deep subsurface >...
ATCCCGATCGTCGGTGTTGCTGCGCCTAACTCTACGGATGAGGAAGGGACCACCGTTTATCGGCTTCGCTACCGTTACGCGGATTCTACAAATTGGCATTCTGAGAATATTTCCGTGGTGTCGGCAAACCAGTCCCGCGACAGCGCCAATATTTCCAGGATTTCACAGAGTAACGAGGGCGTCTTAGGCTATTTGCACAATGCCGGATTCCCCGCTGAATCCAAAGTCTTGATCGAGTTGGGCGTCCGCGGTTGTGCGACCTGCGGATGGCGCACGGATTCTACGATAGTCACTCTTGATAGCGTGACCGTTGCGGATTCGGTTCCTTCCGTGGTTTTTGACGTGTCTCCAAAGGCAATGACCGTGGGCGAAGATTCCTTGAATGTATCGGTGCGGCTCGGCGGCAACTTCAGGGGCAGTTATATGCTGCGTGTATATGCCGAGGATTCAAAAGGCAAAGGCCTCTTTGACAAGTCATTGGAAAAAGTGTTCCGCAACCCGTTCTATGGGATTCCCGCCGATACGGCAAAGTCCAAGGGCGTTTGGTTCTATGAAACTGATGGCTTGTATCATCTGATGTGGAAAGGCCTTGCCGATACCAGCAAGATTCAGGTCAGCTTCAGTTCGGCGACATTCGGCAAGCCTTGTATCGGTGCTGATAATCTTCCTCTCGCGAGCGGTTGCAGCGTGGAATCTTCGCCGGTTAATTATTCTGGAGTTGCTTCTGATGCGAGCGATTACCTTGCCGATTATCCCGAATGGATTCCGCCGGCATTTGTGGATAGCGTAATGAAACTTACGGGGAGGTCAGGGCATATCGTGATGAGTTCCGAGGGGGCGTTCCGCATTGCGGGCGTTTCTGTGGATACGTCTTCTTCACAGAAGTTGCCGGTTTATTTCGGCTCCAGCGCCACGGATGGATTTGATTTCGGGTTCTCGTTGAACGTTCTCGATCCGCTGCAAATGGGTTGGACCGCGAATCCGCAAAGTGAAGACCTGAGCTTTGTATGGAATGGTTTGACTTCTACGAATTCTTACCCTGCAGCAGGGACGATGGTGCTTTATGCAGAGGTCATTCAGGATACAAGTGAAAATTCATATATGATTGTTGATACGCAAACGGTTGCTTTAGAATTGCCGGAACTTAAGGTTGTTTTGCCGTCCCTCTCGGACTTCTATATGATCCAAAAAGATTCTTCAAATACGGATGCTGCGGATTCCGGCGAAACCCGCGTGTATGAATTGGCTTCCATGAACATTCCTTATGGTATCACGGGCAGGGATGCCTTTGTCAGTATTTATGTGAAGGATCAAAAAGGCAATGTCGTTAAAACTCTGCAGGATTCGGTATTCACGACGGCGAATTCCAATGAAAAGATTTACTCTACACAGTGGAACGCCACTGATTCAAGTAATCTGGCTGTGAATCCCGGCACTTATAGTATTGTGATTTCCGCACGGGAGGCCGATGCCGAAGATAATGTTGTGACTGAATCTTCGTCTTTTAAGGTGGCTCTCAAGACGATGGTTCCTGATTCTTTGAATTCTACGGATTTCGTCGTTTCCGAAGCCTTTGATGATGATGGCAAGAATCGTTATATCCCTGTGGCGGATTATCTGATCAAGGCTGATTTTGACGCCAAGTATTTGCCTTCCGATAGATTAAAAGGAGTGTCCTTGAACGGTTCCATTAATAAGGGCACGCAACAAATTTATGGGTATGACCCCAAACGCTTCAGCCTGGGGATCAAAAGACATAGGAAACAGTTGGATTTGGTAGTGATAAGACATTTGCATGGTACTATTGAATACATCAGTTGTGGCTTGGGTTGGGGACACGTCACTGGCTGTGACGAACATAGCGGGCCGGCGCAAGAAAAATTTGATATAGATACTCTTCAGTTTACGTCCGATGCGCGTACAAAAGATTTTTCCGTTCACAAACTTGCAAATGATGATGATGGGGATTATGGTTACGATGACAATACATACAACGAAAACTATATGGACATGGTCGTCCTGTCGCTTTCCGGTTGGGAAACATATTTGAATGATTTGAGTAAAACGAATTCTGCGAAAGCGGCTTCTATAAGGAGTTCAGGCGGATCGGCCTTGAATATTTCTCTTTATAATAATATAAAAGAACGCCCTGAAGTGATATGGTCCTTAAAAAAATTGACTGGAAAAGATAACGGTTTTGAAATACCATCTCCTAGAAGTGGAACATCTGTTGTTCCCTATTCTATTGACGGAATTAGTTCCGGCTGCGAAGTTATAGAGAAGGATAGTATTCCTGAAAAAACGTGTACTTATGGAGACTCAGGGACAACGGTGGGGTATGATCCTAACGCAAAACTGTTTGAAGTGGAGATGTCCGCTATTGAAAATGGTGATTTTTATGCCGAAGAAAACCAGCTAAATTCATATAGTGACAGGGTCAGGTTTCGGTATATTTATTTCAATGTAAAAATGACTATCCCTGATGCTTATTGGGATGCTCCGTTTGGTTATGATAATCTTGTCAATCGCACTATCCGATTTGACCATACGAATAAGACGATCTTTACGGAAGATTCCTCTAGTACGGATGGATATTGGAGTGCCTTGATTAGTCAGTTCATTAAAACTAAAGATTCCTCTTATATTGGAAACGGAAGCTATTTTGACGGCACGAGTTGGCATCTGGACAAGACTTATGGCCTGCTGACCCCTTACGAAATGCAGAGCCTCTCTTTCTTCCCGCCTTCGAAATTATCCGGTGGAGAAAATATGTTTCTCTTTGCGGATGAAGATTCCGCACATACGCAACCTGCTTATTTTGATTTGAAATTTTATGGTCCCCGCGATAAAAATGATTATTTCCAGGCATTGGCCCTGGGTTATCCTGTAGGCGACAGCACTGAATGCGATTATAGCGCAGAGACTAATGCCGAGGCGGCATACGGTACTTCATCTCCCCGTTGCCAGATCTCTGTAACCAGTAAATCCGGTGATGCAGAAGTAAAGAGAACGCCTTTGTTTGCCGCCGGTTGGGTCAGTTTCCTTGTTGGGCGCAATGCCGTCTGGAGTTCAGGGCATTCTGATACCATTGTTTATCCCGCTGCTTTGAATTGGCGAGATTCGATGGAGAATGAATGTAAGGACACGGCTTGGTCGCTTGTGCTGAATGGGACGCAACCTTGCTACAAATACTATGCGGGTGGATCGAAAGCCCACTATTACTTCTACGACTTTACTGATTCATCGTGGAGTAGTTTATATACAATGAATGATGGCATCATCAAGAATACCGTGAACTCTCCTGCCAAGACGTGGATGCCGGATAACATTACTTATCTGGATGCATCGAAAATCGGATCTGATACAAGTATTTCCAATTTTATCGTGAAACCGAATGCCGATGACTACAGCAATGGAAAGTTCTACGTTTCGCTCGATACGATAGAAAAATTGAAAAATACAAATCCCGCCAATGGAGTTTCCGTCAGCAAAATCACTTTGAGCATGAGCCCAGAAGACTCCAGCTACGCAAGTCTCAGCGATGATAATGACACTCTTTATATACCCGCAAATGACACCGTTTTGACAAACAGATTATACAGACGTACAAAGGATTCGACATCGGAGCTCCCTACTCCTACGGCTTCCGTATATCTTTCCGGTTTGAAAATCTTCACACCTTCAAGCAAGTGGATGAAGGATGTTTCGATAGATTCCGCTTCGCTGTTGCATCTGGATTCATCCGAGCATTCCCACTTCATGGTGCTCAAAGACAAAGATCAAAACCGCATGGAGATCGAGTATAAGGATGCAAAAGATATAACCGTTGCCCGCCCGAAGGAACTTGTGGAGCTGAGGGCTAATCTGAAGGCTGGGCAGAAATATCGATTAGTGTACCTTAAGAACGGTGTTTATTACTCCATTCTGGATTCTATGATTGCCCCGAAGTCCGGACACCAGCGCCTGACTTGGTTCGATGTGAACCGCTTGCAGGGCAATACGCAGTTCTTGCTTACATGGGGAGATGGCGGCAGTGAACTTTACTACAACAATTATAATTTGTATGTAGGATCTCCAGTAGAGGCGGCTACACAAAATACGGTCCATTCTCTGTTTGGTGAACTTTCTGTCACATTCCCGGCAAATACCCTGAAGGAAGAAAAGGACGTGACTGTGCGTACAACGGATGCGAGTGAATATCCGTTTGAAGTGTTCAATGATATTCCCATTACGGGCCCTGTGATGGAAGTGCTGCCGTCTATGAAGTTCGATGGCCCTGAATATCCGCGCATACAGATGAAAATTTCCAAAGCGGAAATGGACGCGATGAATGTGACTCCGCAAACGCTTAAATTATATAAAATAGACTTTGCGAATAAGAAATTTGTCCCGCTGGAAAATGCTCTTTATGGGTATCTTAATGCTAGAGGCGAAGCTTTCAGTGATCAAGTCTCTGACACTTCGGCGCAATGCAAATTGTGGGATAACCCGACCTGCTATAATAAAAACTGGCAGTATATATTGATTTCCGCCGAGACGAGTACATTCTCCGTTTTCGCGGCCATGGATTCAAGCCTTGCCGATGTTCCCAGTTTTGATTTGCAGATTTTGCCGGAAGCAGCGACCACCAGGGACCGCAGTGTCCAGGTGACGGGAATCTCGAAATATAATTTGTATGTAGATAATGATTCCCTGTGGAACGACAAGAACGATTCGACTCCTGTGGAACCTCTTGCATATACTCTTGATTCTACGGGCATTGCCCATGTAACGCTTCCGGTTCGCGGTGGAAGTATCGATACGAATTACGTATTTGTCGTGGCGAAGAACGATACGGCTGAACTGCCTGCGGCTCCCGCTGTAGCCAGGGCTTTGACCGTGCCCGCAGAATTCGCCTGTACCGTCCCGGGTGATTCCTTGTGGCTCGGGCTCGACAATGGCTATATGGCTTATGGTGCGAGCTGCAACCATCCCGGCTATGGAATTGTTTCGCTTTATTTGGATGACAAATTGGTGACGGAGATCCGCGGCGAAAATCCCGATACGGTTGTGTATGATGGCGCGAGTACTGTGGGCAAGATTGCTACCGGAATCTATGAGTCCCGCTATCTCGGGGTCTCCGTGCTGGGATATGATCTGCAAATGGCGGGGCCTCGAGTCCATACGGATTCTGTCCGCCCCGAAATTTCTGGCTGGACCGTCGAGGAATCTTCCGATGTATTGAGCCGTGTTTTCAATGTCTCTGCACATCTCAAGGATTCTGAATCCGGGGTCGCCTCCGCAGTCATTACGCCCGTATTTGAAAACGATACGCTGTCTGCAATATCCGTGTTGCCGGATTCCGCCGGCAATGTCAATGCGACTATCCGCCTGACCCGGAAACAGCTTGCGAATTGCACGGGATGCAGGCTTTCTTTGGGCTTCCGCGTTGAAGATCACGGACATAACCATTCCGAAAAGGATTATCGTTCTGAAGCGCTGTATCCGTTCCCTGCGGAGCTTGCCCTTTGGTACCCCGCCCGCGAAGGCGCCGGTAGCCGCGTCCACGAATTCATGGGAACGGGCCACGATTTGAGCCTTTATATGGTTCACCCGTGGCTGAGCGATGTCGGACTTTATTTTGGCAATAAGACCGATGATGCCGTGGGCATCGGGCGGGTAGACCTGGGAACTTCGGATGCCTATACTTTCGAGGCTCGCATCAAGAATGGATATGCCGATAATACCTGGCGCCGTGTGCTCGGTTTTGAAGGAACCAGCGGGCTCCGCATTCAGCTGCAGGCGCGCGGGCGTTCTTTGCGCATCGTTGAAGGCGAACATGTCTGGGCGGCGGGATCGGTCATTCCTACGGAAAAGAGCTGGAACCATATAGCCGTGACCGTCGATTCATCCGCCGCCCGGTTCTATGTGAATGGAGAGTTGATGGCGACGGCGACTGCCGTTCCGCTCGAACGGGAACTTTACGGAACGTTCTCCATGGGTGAATTGGGCGATAACAACTCATTTATTGGAAATGTCGCGGATATCCGGATGTATTCCGGCGCTTTGACTGCACAGGAGGTTGCCGCCTTGTCCATGCCGGTCTCCGATGATGGCGATGAGGCCCATATCATCGTAGTGGGTGTAAATGATATGGATCCCGTGAACGGATTCGGCAACCGGTTCTCCTGTTCCATCGCAGACAACAATTATTTTGTATCAAATGAGGCCGGCGCTACCCTTGCGATGCCAGTGACGGTTGAATATTCAGGGAAATATGATGTCGTGCTGTATGCGCGTTCCGCAACTCTGAATTCCGCCAAGGTCGGCGTCGGACCTTCGACTTCCAGCCTGTATTCCGGGAATATGGCGCTGACCTCCGTCTGGCGTGCCGTGACGGTTTCCGGTGTTTCGCTGGATTTGACCGCCGGCACTCATGATATTTCGCTCAGGCTTCCTCAAGGGGTTGAAATCGGCGGCCTCGCTTTGACATCTGCGAGCGTTCATCCGTCCACTATAGCCTGGGGAACGAATTCGTCGGGAAGTCCGTCGGCATCGACGAACAAGGTGAAGACCTTTGTCCGCTATGAGGGTTATTCGGATCCGAAGATGCTCCGCCCGCGCATACGCATAGTGAATATTTCCAGTGACCCTGTAAACGGATATTCCGTCCGCTATTATTTCCGCGGTAAGGATCCTCTGCAAGTCCGTGCCTCTGCGTTCTTCCCGCAGGACAGCGCTGCGCTTTCCGTACATTCTGAAAGCGCCCGCACGGGTTATGTGGAATGGTCGTTTGCAGATTCCGTGATCGCCGCTCGCGATTCCGCTTTCTATGGACAAGGACCTCTTTTTGGCCTCTTCAACGCCGATTGGTCCAATTGGAACGCTACGGACGATCCATCCTTTATCGATGGCGCGACGACGGATTTTGTGGAAGATGAGGGAATCATCGTTCTCGATAAGGACAATAAGCTTATCGGTGGTTCCTGCGTAGAAATGGAAGATTCAATTTCTGCCGAAACCAAGGCGCGTGTGCTTGCCGCCGATGTGAGGAACGATGCTCAAGGGAGTGAGATTCATCTGAAGGTTGAAAATCAGGGTAATGTGGCTCTCAAAGACTTTGATGTCCGTTACTACTTCTATGTTGAAGAAGGTCTCGCTCCCATATTCGACGTTAACTACTTGTCGGCTTGCTCTTCCGCCGATATGGAGAGCCTGGGCAATGGCCGCTGGCAGGTGAATTTCCATTGCGATAATGCTCTCGGTGCAGGCAATTCCTGGAATGATCCTCTGAATTTCAGCCTTCATTTGAAAGACTGGATGTCAGCTTGGAATGCTGCCGATGATCCGAGCCATTCAGGCCTTGGCGCGTCCTTTGCGGAAGCTGCCGGAATTACCGTTTTCGACTCTTTGGGAGATCGCATTTATGGTTCTCTTCCCGTATGGCCGACTGCTAAGACCGTTACCGTTGATTCCGTTGTTGTACCCGATGATGGCTATGGCGCTGACGACAGTACGATTTCCATTGTGCGTACTGAAGACGGCTTGATGTTGAGCTTGCAGAATTATACGTCTCTTTCCTTGGATCTGGTCAATGCCATAGGTATTCCCGTAAAGTCTATCTATAGTGGGACGCTTGCGCCCGGAAAACAGCTTGTTTCCGTGGATTGGACGGGAATCAATATGAATACGACTTACCTGGTCCTGAAGGTCAACGGAATCATAAAATCAACTAAGTTACTGTCTCTTCTGTGAGGATGATAAAATCATGGATAAATTAAAAAGCTCTGTTTTTTCCCGCGTCGTTCTCGTGACGGCGTTTCTGATGATCCCATCTTTTGCCCTTGACCTGAATGCCGTCTTTGACAATCAGAAAAAGGCGGCGTTCCCGGATACCTGTGAAATACAGATGCGCACTACGGTTACGTTCCCGGGCCAGGCGGCTCAGGTTGTGAATATGACGGTGATCAATGCGGGAGAGTCCAAGTCCATCACTACGATAAAGTCGCCCGTGATGCAGATGAAGATGGTACAGAATGGGGGGCGCGTGAAGATAACGGATCTCAAGACGGGCAAGACGCTCCCTGCCCAGAATATGTCGCAGCAGAATCCTGCGGACGTTTCGAAGCAGATGGGTTCCCCGGCAGATTACAACACGCCTGTGAAGGAAGGCGAGCTTTGGAAGATTACCCCGAAGGACGCGTCAAAGCCGACTCTTTATTATTCCGCGGCACAGAAACGGGTCGTGGAGATGACCGTTGTTGTGAACGGAGCCACGGCAAAAAGCGAATTTGAGTATTGCGGCAATTCCTGCGCCCTTCCCGGAACGCTTAAAAAGGCGACCATCACAACGGCTCTTGATGCCGGTAGTGCTAGCAATGTTGTGATGGAGGTCCTTTCCGCTAAGCAGCGCAAGGTGCTGCCAAGCGGCATGTTTGATTTGGATTGACGCTTATAGCCCATTTCTTATGGCATAAGCCATAATTGCGAAGGCTCCCGCCACGTTCATGCTCGCTTTGCGTCCTGCCATTGGAATTTCCACTTTTAAGGAGCATTCGGCGAGGAGTTCGGGAGCAATGCCGAGTTCTTCGTTTCCCAAAAGGATGAGCCCCTTTTCGGGCCATTTCAGGCTTGTAATGGGTACGGAACCTTCTCCGGTTTCAAGCGCGATGATCGTGTATCCATTTTCAATATGATTTTGGATGCAATCAAAGGGCGAATTCCAGCGCTTGTGCGGAATCCAGCTTTCTGTGCCTCTAGCCGCACTTTTGAGGGCTGTGTGAGAAACATCGGGCGTGTAGCCTGAGAGGTGCACTGCTTCGAGCCCAAAACAATCTGCGGTGCGGAAAATGGAGCCGGCGTTAAAGGCGCTTCTTAAGTTGTGCGCAAGGACTGCATAGGGGATTGCGTGCTCTTTGGGTGCGGGCGAATCGCCGGGTTCGTTTTCCAAATAAACATCCCGTTCAAAGCCCAGCCCGGCTTCGGTGCGGAAGTTCTTGTATAGGTCGATGAGTTCTGCTTGATTCTTTCCATTGAGCTGTTTTTCTTTGGAAAATTTAGCCCATTCTGCGTAATGTTCGTATTCGCCGCGAGTTTGTGCTACGTCCGAACCGAGCTGCAAAATAATAATCCGCAAAAGTTCCGCGAAGCGCTTGGCTTTTGCCTTTTCGCTCAATGCGGAAAATTTTTGCGGAGAATACATGTATCGCCTCGAAGAACTCTTTTACAATAAAGGGCTACGGTTTCCTTTCTTAGTGAACCTTGGCGCCGTCGGTGACGCTGCACGTTACCGGTTTCCCGTTCACCTGAAGAGCTAGGGATTCCGAATAGACGTTGTTGCCTTTTACGGAGAGCGTAATTTTTTCGAAGTCCTTTATTTTGAGTTCACGCGCTTGGGATGGCTTCGTATTATCAAATAATGCTCGGTCGCCGGGCTTTGCGTCTTGGGGTGGGGCGACGAGGACTGCTTTCCCGTTTTCGCCATCGCCAGCGAGCAGCATTCCTTCGCTCATAATTCCGCGGAGAGGCGAAGGCTTGAGGTTTGCAAATAAAAGAATAGAACGGTTCTTGAGGTCTTGTGCCTCGTAGCTCGCTTTGAGGCCTGAGCAAACGGTGCGGATGCGGCCTTCGCCTGCGTCTACCTTGAGTACATACAAGCTTGTTGCATCCGGGTGATCTGCCACTTCCGTAATTATTGCGGTGCGGAGGTCCATTGCCGCAGGGACATCGCTCGCAAGTAGAGGCTTGTTCTGCTTGGGCTTTGCCTGTTCCGGTTCTTTTGAAATTTCTTCGTCAATGCGCGGGAATAGAGGCCTTCCTTCGCCAAAAGTTTCTCCGCCTTTGAATTTGCCCCAGGCAAGGTCTTGAAATCCCTTGAGGTCTGTGCCGATCATTGCGAGGCCTTCTGCGCTTTTGGATGGCATGATGGGGGAGAGGAACGAGAGCGAGATGCGCACAGCTTCAGAGGCTACAAATAATACTGTAGCGAGTTCGTCTTTCTTGGATTCGTCTTTTGCGAGCTTCCATGGAGCCTTGAGTTCCAAGTAGCGGTTTACGGCGCGTACGAGTCCTAAAATTTCTTCTACGGCCTGCGAAAGCTTTATCTCATTCAGAAATTTTGGGACCGTTTCGTTAACTTTGTCTGCAATAGCCTTGAGCGTATTTTCCTCTTCGCCAAAAGCGGTCTTTGCTGGAGGAAGTTTGCCACCAAAATTGGTGAGAACCAGGCGGTGTACGCGGTTTACCACATTGCCTAAGTCGTTTGCCAAATCGCTGTTGTTACGGCGGATAAATGCATCATGCGAGAATGTGGCGTCCTGGCCTACGACCATTTCGCGGGCGAGGAAGTAGCGGAATGCGTCCACGCCATACTTTTCCATATAATCCATCGGATTTACGCCTGTGCCGCTGGATTTGCTCATCTTGGTTCCGCCTGTGAGCCACCAGCCGTGCGCAAGGATGTGCTCGGGGAGTGGTATATTCAATGCAAAGAGCATTGTCGGCCAATACACGCTGTGTGTTGTGAGAATGTCCTTGCCTACCAAGTGATAGGTAGCGGGCCAGATCGGAGATCCGTCGCTGTATTTGCGGTTGCGGACTGCGCTTACATAGTTAAGAAGAGCATCGAACCATACGTAGGTTACGTATTCAGGGTCGAACGGAAGCGGAATTCCCCATGAAAGTCTCGCTTTCGGGCGGCTGATGCAGAGATCGTTCAACGGCTGCTTTAAAAAGCCGAGGATTTCATTTCGACGGTAATCGGGAACGATCCAATCCGGGTGTTCGTTGATGTAGTCGATGAGCTGTTGCTGATAAGCGCTCATTTTAAAGAAGTAGTTTTTTTCCTTGAGCCATTCCACAGGGCGGTGGCTGATTGGATCGCATTTGTTTTCGTCCAGTTCGCCTTCGGTGAAAAAGCGTTCTTCGCCTACGGAGTACCAGCCCGCGTATTCTTTGGAGTAAATCTCGCCCTTGTCAAAGAGATTTTGCAGACATTCGGCCACGTATTCTTTGTGGTCCTTGTCTGTTGTGCGGATAAAATAATCGTAGGCGATCCCCATCTTCTGCCATAAATTCTTAAAGCGTAGGTTGTATTCATCTACGTGTTCTTGCGGCGTTACACCGCGCTTTTTAGCGGCGCGCTCTACTTTTTGTCCATGTTCGTCCGTGCCTGTCAAAAAGAACGTATCGAAGCCGAGCATCTTGTGGAAGCGGGTGAGGATATCCGCGAGGACCGTAGTGTAGGCGTGCCCGATATGGGGTGCGTCATTTACGTAATAAATAGGAGTGGTAACGTAAAAGTGTTTCATTTGTTTGTACCTCGCTAGATGCAGAAAATTTTCATGCTTAATTTAGAAAAAGAAAGGCTCCTCTTGTGAGGAGCCTTTCAAAATCAAGGTTTTAGGAGCGTCTAGTTGATTGTTCCGATGAGGTTGCCGTTGAATTCGACATCTCTCGAATTCCCATAACTGTGCGCACCGAAAGAAAGCGTGAAGCGCTTGGAGAGAGGCTTTTCTATGTAGAAGGCTCCGAGAATGTCTTTGATGTGCTTGCTGTCTTCTGCATATTCGGTATCTTCGCGGTTGTGCATGTATTCTGCTTCGAGAATGATTCGGTAATCCTTCGGGGTAAAGACGAGACCGCCGGTAAGCGGTGCCACCATGTCGACGGAACGCGTCTTTTCGCGGCCTTGGGAATTAACGTAGGTTTCTTCTGCATCGATACCCATCAAGGCGCCTTCGAGGAAGAAGCTCGCAAGGTTCTTGACGAGGGGAACTTTGCCTTGGAGGGCAATTGTATGGCGTACATCGCTGTCGCTATCGTAGACTTCGTCAAAGATGTTGGTGCGATAGCCTAGGTCGAGATTTAGGGCTTCAATGCCGGAGAGATCATGGAAGTGGAACATCAAGCGGAGGTCACCCTTGTTGAGGTTCGGTTCCGTGCTGATGAAGGCGGCGTCCATTGTCATCGTGGGCGTTGGAGAAATTGTAAATTGGAGTGCATTTGCGCTGGCGGTACCGGACTTGAAGCCGTTGTAATAGCCGTCGACGTAGTTGCCGAAGTAATCTCCGTTCTTTTGTGTAAATTCCCAGCGTCCGAGCTTGAATGCTACATATTTGGTGCGCTGTTCGGCCCAGGCTTCGTGGATTTCAAAGAGGTCGCGGTATTCGTATGTATCCGTTGTATCGCCA
>Ga0172378_10005183_pt1 | contig 12167 bp, 9 predicted proteins | sample GrowelOW332metaG_FD_119755 | JGI IMG/M metagenome (GOLD analysis project Ga0172378, IMG submission 119755) | Groundwater microbial communities from an aquifer near a municipal landfill in Southern Ontario, Canada - Pumphouse #3_1 metaG | ecosystem: Environmental > Aquatic > Deep subsurface >...
AATACTTATAAGATATCTTTCCATGTTTACCGCTATATTTATGACGAATATTTTTAAAACTATCATATATTGCATTTAGAGTTTTATATTTACCTTTAAAGTTCCAAATGAGCTTATTATTTGGAAGTCTTGCAATTACAGGCATTCCTAAAGTATTTGCTTCTTTTATAAAATTTGGTTTAGCGTACCAGCTATCAACAAGTAGATAATCAGCATCAATTCCATTATCTAATGCTCTTTCTAACATCTCAAGAGCTAGTATATTCTTACCTTTAATAATTTCACTCTTACGCTGATATGCGTTACTTCTATGATGCAATTTTGCTGTGAACTCTGATGTAGATTTTCTTTTACTATCATTCATTTTTATAGAAAAATCCAATTGAAATGTTGAGTGTGAATCTGCATAATTTAGAGACACTATATTTAGTGCATTAATACTTCTATGCTCTTTATTACTCCAGATATATTTACAAGTACCTTCAATAAATTTACCTCTTTTTGGTTCTACTGTATCATCGATAATTAGTAGGCGATACTCACCATTTTTATGCAATGGCTTTATCTTTTTTAAAAGTTCTGTAGCACTTAACAATAAAAGTTTACGCCAGTTATAGCGTTTTTCTTTGATAAATCTATAATATACATCTTTACCATAAGCCTTATCACTATTTTTTATAAAAGTTGATTGTCTTTTTTGCATAATAAGCATATAAAGAAAGTGTAAAATTATTTGAAATGGTGGATATCCAACTTCTCTCTTAACAAAGTTACTTTGTTTAAGTATTTTTGTGATTTTTATTTCTGATAACACTTCGTAAATTGGATTTTTTAATATGCTCTTCATAGCAGTTTCTATATAATTTGCAAGTTCCATAAGATAGACCTTTATAATGATGTTAGTGGTAACGTAATTATACTAAAAAGTGCCTACTTATGGACTTTATTTATCAACTTTAGTTCATGAATTTATTGGAATCTATGTGCGAAAGTTGAGTTATTAATTACTTGATATGTTATCGTTTAACTATGCTGAAGAATATAATCTTGAATTTAAGATTAGTTCTTCCACTCAATAATAGGTTTTGAATAATCAACTGCATCAAGATTATTTTTTTCATTTTTAAAATAAACCAACGCTTCTATTATTTTTTTATTTTCTAATTCTACTTTAATAAACTCCTTTAAGTATAAATCAGGATATCCCTCTAGTTCATCTAAACTATCAAGAATTTTTTGAGAGTTTGTTTTAAAAACTTCACCTTTAATTTGGTATTTTTTTTCACTTTTAATTAAAAAAGGGTACGCATTTCCAATACATGGATACATTTGATATTTTTCAACTGTAATAGCAGTTGATATAAATATTGCATCATCTAAAAAGTAATTATTTACAAAACCTCTTTTTAAAGTTCCATAAGTAAAAATATATAGATCTTTCATTTAATCCCCTTTTATAACTTTTTCATGATTATTTAACTCTTCTAAACTTTTTGTTATTGTAATAATATGTTTTTTCAACCCATTATTTTTCAATTTAGTTTTAAAATGAGACTCATTTTTAATTCTTGGAAAAGCCTTTATTATATATTGATAAAATTTATTTCTTTCATTAATAGGTAAAATATGATAAAAAAATCTATACAACTGGATATTCGTGGTTCTTTTTTTTTGAATAGCTTTTAATTCATAATTACCATTTATATAATTTTGAAAAACTTCATAATCAGTCATTTCAAAACTGTTTTTGAAATATTGTAAAATCATATTTTGCACTTTTTTTAATCCATATGATAAAAATTCATTTATAGGCTCAATATTTGAAAAACTATCATTCATATTTACAGATTTTACATTTAAAGAATCTTTTAATATTGTATGTTGTCTTGCAATCTTATCAGGTTCTTTTAAATAATTTCTGCAAAGCCATAAAAATTGAAATGTTTTAAATCTAAAATTCTTAGTTATATATATTTTTAAAGATTCAACATCTAATGTTCTACAATCATATACAAATACAACATTTTTATATCCCATATTATCAGCTATCTTTACAGCATACGATAGTGCTAAAAATTCTGCAATAGTTGAATTTTTAATATCAAATAATTTTTTAATAAATCTTTCTTTTGAAAAGCAATTAAAAACAGCAATAGTTGCAGTTTTTGAATTATCACAATAACTAGCATCACTTAAAAAAAATATATTGTCTCTCATATTATTTCTTTTATTTTTAATTTTCTAAACTATTTTGTGTATAAATTTTCATAGATGGGAACTCCAAGGCACAAAGTCTAGGATTTGGTAATTTTTCTTTATTTTGATAAAAACACCCTAAATCAATACCACAAGAATAATTATTTAATAATAGTTCTTGGAAAATGGTATGACCATAGACATTAAATATATCTTCATTATCAAAGTTTTTCCATCTACTCCATTTTACAAATTCATTAAATTCTTCAACATTATCTTTATTTGTACTATTTCTTAAATTCCACATTTTTCCAACTGTTGAATGAGAAACAACAAGGTATCTATTATCTTGTGTTTTATAATCTTTATATTCTATATAGTGTGGAAGACTTTTTAAATATTCAATATGCTCATAAAACTTTTTTTGTGATGAGTATGAGTTTAAAGTAGCTTCTCCACCACATTTAAAAAGCCAATATTTCAAATCTTCATGTTGTCTATCTGTTTCAAGATATTGTGAATAAAGTACCATCATTTCATCATGATTGCCTATTACACAATCATAGTTATTGTTTTTTACAAATTCAATAACATCATAAGTATTTTTACCTTTATCTATTAAATCTCCAACAAAAACAATTTTAGAATTTTGTTTATTTGGAAATTGGTCTATTAGTGCAATTAATGTTTTATAACAACCATGAACATCACTAATAATATAAATATTTTTTACTTGATTTTGATTTGTCATATTGTTTCACTTTTTATTAATCTATAATTATTTCTTCTAGGATGAAATCACAATCTAAGGAATCATCATTAATGTTTTTAGAAGTTTCTTCCATTTTATATGTATTTGGAAATAATATAAATTTAGTTTCTTCGTATTCTCCATTAATTTTTTCAATTAAAATCTTATATTCTTCAATTAGTTTTTCATCGTACTTTAAAACATATACACCATTTTCACTATCTTCATAGTCACTATAAGATAAAATATCATTTTTCTTTTGAAAAAGATATTCTATTTTTATTAAGTCATTTTTATCTATAAATAGAGGATTAGCAAAAGCTTTTCTATTTGTACTTAAATCAATAAATTCAAAATTATTTACAATATCATTACTATTTGAAGCAAAACTATATTTTGTAATTATATTTATATAAAGTTCTGCAAACTTATTTTGCCCAAGTTTATTTTCTAAAAGAATCTCATCTTGCGTTGCAAATATATATTCAAATTTACTCTCCCTACATACATCAACTTGAGGCAAATAGTCTGAATTTAGAATTTTTTGAGCTTCATCTATAAAAATAGTCACAGGTTTACTATCCTTAAAAAGAATTTTCTGCAATCTTGTATAAATTGCCAAATTGATTATATTTAAGCTATTTTCATTAATTGTTGATACATCAACAATTACAATCTTTCCAGATCTTAACTCTTTTACAATATCAATTTGTGATTCATTTAAAAAATCTTTTTTTGCAACATCTACTAAAATACTACTAAGATGATTTAAAACTGCATTTCTTCCACCCGTGTCTTCTATTTTTGAATTATTATAAAATTCTAATGTTGATAATAATTCAGAAATATTATCAAGTATCTTGATACAGGTTTTATATTTTAAATAATTTTTATTTCTATCCATATCAAAGTTCAAAACAAATTTTAACTCATTATGTATTTCAAGAGTTGTAGTATAAAACTCTTTAATACTTCTTAGACTATTAATATATTTTTGGATTTGGTTATATGAACTATTTTTTACAAATTCACTACTAAAAAAAAGAGAACTCTTTTTTGATTTTTTTAATTCATCATTTAATTCAACAATCAAATAGTTTAAATCTTTATGTATTTTATAAATTACTTCAAATAAATTTTTTGAAGCATTAGTCCAATAATTGTCAAGAACATTCGATTCACCAACTATTTGAGATAAGTTATTTATACTTAAATAATCACATATATTTATTTTTTTACCCCATGGTTTACCAATTTCAATAACATCAGATAATCTTTCATATTTATTAGCAAGGTATTTAACTTGCAGATGAAGATTCCCTTTAAAATCATAAACTAAAAGACCATAATTAGATTTAATTCTATTTTCAATATTAGGCAAAATTGCGCATGAAGTTTTTCCACTACCTGTTCTACCAAAAATTATTGCATTAGTAAAATCATGATTTACAACTAAATCTTTAAACACTTTGGATTCATTTAAATTAAAACCTAGTCCCATTACTAATTCCTTAAAACTTAAAAATATTAATATATGATATATTAATTTAAAACAATGTATTTTTAGTATTATATATTAAGTTGAAATATTTGTCAAGATTGTTAATAAATTAATATGCATTAGATATAATAATAAAAAACTTTCATATATTAAGTGAGATAAAAAATGACTCGTGAAAAAATAATGGTTGATTTATTTGAATTTTCAGCACCTACATATTACAAATGGACAAAACATCAAAAAAGAAAAATATTTAATTTATTAAATTATGCATTTAGTGATGAAGAATTATTAGAATATTTAACAACAAATAAAATACAACGAATAGAAAAAGAGAAGAACTTTTTTATATTAGAAGCAGCAGTTATTACATTTATTAAAGATTTAATAAATGTAACTAACTATTTAACTACAAAAAACTGTTTAGTACTATTAAAACAGACTTATGAGAAAAATAATTCAGAAATGGTATTACATAAATTTATAGATGAACTATATTTAAAAGATAAAAGCTTTTTTGTTCAATTTTTTGCACAGAATGAAGAAATTAGTTCTTTAAAATATAAAATTGTAGATATATTTAAAAAAGAAAGTATTGCCATATTAAGTTATATATGTGTGAATTTTGAGGAAACTATTAAATCAACGGAATATTTACAGAATACAGAATTTTCTAATTATGCTCCTCGAATGTTGGATGATAATAATATTGATATTGAAATTGATGAATTCTCTTTCCCTTTGTGAAATTTCACTTCATCTTAATTGATAAATTAGATTATCCATAATTTTCATTTCTTTTATCAATATTACTCTATTCTTTCTTTTAATTCTAAAGTTAAATTGTATTTATAAAATAACCCTTAAAAGTTGAAACTTTATTATTTCTAGTTAATATAGAATTAAAATCTATATCTATTAAACAGATACTATTGAATTTCTTAACACATTATTCATAGCCGTTTCGGTAAAATTGCAAATACCAATAAAACTCTTATCTAATTGATTTGTAATGTAGGAATCATAGTAAAACACTTATTTATAAAGATTTAATGAAGATTTTATATATAAGAAATTAATACTTTTTATGCGTAAAAGTTTAGATAATAAGTATAAAATGAAAATAGTAAAGGTTTAATATGAAAAAATTATCTGGACAATGCACTTTGGAAGAGTTTTTTATTTCTATGACAAAATCTGATACTTTAATGAATAAATATAATGGGTTTATTTATGAATTTAATTTATTCAAAAAATTAAGAAATGATAGTTTCATAAAAGAAATATTGATAAAACCAATTATTTTTTATCTTAAAGTAGATAGTTTTGCAAATAGCGGCGAAAATATTAAAATAGATGAAATAATAAAAGATATTGTTGCAACTGAAGATTATAATATACTTTGCTTTTTAAATAATCTATCTGCTTTAAAAAAAAGAGAGTTTACAATAAATTTTATAGCTATACAAATTGATAATCAAAATAACTGTTCAACAAAAGATATTTTCAATACTATACTTTTAAAAGAAATTATTGAAGTTGAATATTTTTTTCTAAAAGGTTCAACAAGTGGAGTAATTGATATTAAAAGAATTGAAAAAAATATATCTAATTATATTACAGATAATGATTTTATAGGTTATATTAAAAACTATCAAAAAAATTTATTTCAACAAATTCTAAAACTACAACCAAAAGATAAGAAAGTAAACTACGTAAAGAATGAATTTAAGGTTATACCTAACTTTGAATTGGAATATGAAAAGATAGGTACAACAAATTGTATTTTTAATATTAAATGTGTTATTTGTGGGAAAACACATAGTGTATCAATAAATAATAAATTAAAAGATGTACTTAAAGCTAAAGATTTTTTTGATATCAATGAAAACATAGTTGAGCTAAAATGTGGACATAAAGAAACAAAATATTTTGGAATGGTGGATTTTATGTTTCATATTAAATTTGGTATTAATGACAAAAAATACGAATTTGCTCTTTTACAATATTTTTATGAATATGCAATTGATAATAATAATTTTATAAAATTTTTAAATAAAGATAATCAAGAAACAAGAATATCAAAAGAAGAAGCTATTGATAAAATAGAAAAAAGAAAGCTAAAAAATGAATCATTTAAATTCAATAAATAAATTTTTTAAAGATGTAGAATCACAATCTTTTGAAAATTTACTTAGAATTACAAAATTAATAATAGTACAAACAAGTAAAAATGAGGAAAAACAAAAAAAGATAATTGCTGAGATTTTTAGTATTTTAGGAATTAATAGACCTATTCCTTTATTTATAAAAGATATAGATGAACAAATAGAGATTATAAAAGTAAAAAAAGATAAATTAAATACAAAAAAGAATACACAGGATAAAACTAAAGATGGTTTAAATAAAGTCTCTTTTTTCAGAGTATATAATGGTTTATATAGACAAATAGAACAAAAATATAAAAATATAGAAAATAGTCCAACAATTAATTCTCAAATATTATTTGAGATTTTAGAATATCATTTAGCATTTCTAAAAATGAAAAATATACCAATAAATGATGAAAATAACAAACAATATAGTGACAGTTTTTTTGACAACACCTCTTTGACGGCAACAAGAGCCATCGAGTTACTAATTAATCTTCAATTTCTAGAAAATGATTATATCAATGATTTATATTTTAAAGAAATAGAAGATATTATAGAGAACTTTATAAATATCATAAGTGAGAATGAAATTGAAAAAACTTCATATTTTATTAAAGAAGATAGAGAAAAAGGAAATTATTTTTATTATGAAAATATTAATAATACAGAAAAACTAAGTTTCAAGTGTATGCCATCTAGAAGAGTTAAAACTGGAGCGACTAGAACTCAAGGCAGCAATCAAAATATTCTTTTTTATTTTAAAAATAACTTAACTTCATATTTAAAAATAAAAGATAATTTAAAGAAAGAGTATTCTACAAAATCGATTAGTAATAATAACTCCACATATAAATTACAATTTACAGAAATAGAAGCTTTTTTAGAAGGATTAACAAAACAAAACAATGCTAAAAATATATCTTCATATATAAAAGAGGAACAATTAGAAATACAATCAAAAGTAAAATTACATAAAAGGAATTTTAATGAAGATTATAGTTTAAAAGAAGATAAAAAAACCTCAAAAAAGAATAAAAAAGAGATCATACCTAATAGTTATGAACAATTAAAACAAAATAGAGCGTATTCAGCATCAATTATAAAAAATAGATTAGTTTTGCCAAATGACTATAATATTCCAGAGATAAATAATTATGCAAAATTTATAGAACATGTTGCTTTAAAATCATTTAATGACCCATTATCAAATATAGATATTTATAATTCTATTTTTTTAATCTCAGTTTTAACAGGATTTAATTTTCATGATTGCATAAATATATTTTTTATAAAAAATAATATTTATGAACCAAAAACTGGTATGTTAAATATTTCATTGCTTAAAATATCTATTTCACCAATAAAAAATGATTTTTTTCCAGAGTCAGCAAGCAAAATACATTATCTTTTACCAAAAGAATTTATTCTTCTAATAGATAAAATAAGAAATATATTATCTTTAGATTTAGAAAAAAACCATTCCTCTTGGCAAAATGGAGATAATGAAAAAGAGTATGAAATATATATAAAAAGTAAAATATCAACTTTTAATAAAAAAATTGAATTTAATATTAAAAATACTTGGTATTTCTTAATATCTTATATAAGATTTGTACAAAAAGAAGATATAACCACTATTTTTTGTCTAGCAAAGAATCAACAAATTGATGAAGGGAAATTAGCGTATGGTTCAAGTGCTAAAAATTCTACAGTTTTTTCTAACTATCTTGATGAAATATCCAAAAAACTAAAATTAGATAAAATTATTAATAAAATGTATATTAATAATAATGATTTTAAAAGAATATTTATTGAAGCGGATAGAAATCAAAGAGCTGGCTCAAATAGATATCTTATTCCTGATTTTGCAAAAAAATTCTTTATAGAAATTCAAAAATATATTAATAATAGCATTTTTAGTAAAGAGGATAGATTTAATTTACTTTCAATAAAGACAAGAGTCGCATTATCTATATTATTGGGTACAAGACATGCTGTAAACTCTTGCTCATTAGAAAGAATAAGTTTTAATTCTAATATTCTAACCATTTCAGAAAAAAGTAATAGCTTACTTTCAGGAATTAGAATTATTCCTCTCTGTGATAAAGCGATAGAAATTATTAAAGAATATCAAAAAATAGCAAAAGAGATAAATGTTCCAAAAGATAATATATATTTAATTATTAAAAATATTAAATCAACTAGAAACTATGATATCTATAGTAAAAATAAATCAATAAATATTGCAAAAAATCTAAAATTAAATTCTTTTATAATAAATTTTCTAGAAAAAGTCCCACTTAATACAGGAAGACATATAGCTACAAAATACGCTATTGAGCAAAATATTAGTCAATATTACATTGATACTTTTTTAGGGCATTATGCAAGTGGAGCTGAACAATTTGGAATATTCTCAAATATGAGTATGAAAGATTATATTGAAAAGATAAGAGATTTATTACAAAAAATATCAAATATATATGGAATTTTTTAGATGCAAGAAATCGAAAATAAAAAAATAGAATTAGCCATAACTATTTTAGAAGAAAATATAAATAAACAAAAATCTATTGATACGGAATTTAAAAAGATCTTAATAAAAACAATTAAAAGTAATAAAAATATTATCACAGTAATAGCAAACAAAATTAAAATAGATACAAAATTTTATCAATTATTTATTTCTTTTAATAACCTAGATAATGAAGAGAAAAGAAATGACATAGTTAAAAAAGATAATAATTATTATAAAAATTTTTTAAGATTAAAGAAATATGGAATTATACATAACTCATCATCTGGTTTTTATCCAAAAAGTTTAAAACTTGTTTCTATTAATCCTCATCCAAATGCTTTTATGCTTTCAGATTATTCACTTATAGATAAGTTTGGTGAAAAAAAATTTGAATTAGAAAATCTGTTAGCAAATAATAAAAAAGACTTCCTTCTAGAAATTTACTATTATTTACGATTCTTTCATTTTCCATCATTCTCTTTTAGACAACTTGCAAGAATTGAGATAGAAAATATTTCTATAATTAATGAAAAAAAATCTTTTGTGCTTTTTTATTTGGATTTACTAAATAATAATGATACAGAACCTAAGAATAAATATTATGAGATTATATTATTGGATGAAATTGTTACAAATGTATTATTTAAAATTAAACAAAATAATAGAGGATACTTATTTAAAGAAGTAAAAAGATATGAAATTGAATCCCAAAAATGGCTCAAGCAAGATTTTAACTGCTCTATAAATACAATGATTTTAGCTAAAGAGAATTACTATATATTTAATAAAAGTCCTTTAGAAGCATCTTTAATAAATAAAAACTTGATATCTGTAAATTTATCATTGGCCGAAGTTAATAGACTTTATCCTAATCTTTTAGATGAAGAATGGATAAAAGATGAAGAAAAAAGAATACATGAAGTTGTAAGAAAATCAAATTATCTTATAAAAGAGATAACTAGTACTATTAATTCTAAAGTTAATATCTATGATTTAGAAGACTTATTAAAGCTTTTAAGAGCAAATAAAGATATTTCTTTAAATAAACAAATTGAAGCAGCAAATAAAGAAGTAAAATATTTTCTGAAAAATAATAATAATTCACACAATAATATTTATTGTAACTATTTATTAGATTTATTGCAATCTTTAAGTAATAAAACAATTAGATTATCAACATTTATCAACTATTTTTGGATAGTCAATAAACATGTATTTAACATGATTGAAAATCTATCAAATATCCAATATAGTGAAATTCAAGCAATAATTAGCAGGATAACTAAAAATAAATATAAAAAATCTTCAAAAAATAAAATCCAAAATAGAGTTAAGCATTTTTTTAAATTTTGTGGAACAAAAGAGGGATTTAATATACCAATTGAGAGTATGTTTTATCCAAAATCTTTAGTTCTTAAAGAAGAGATAAATTTAATTCTTAACAAAATCGAAGAAAAATTTATCAAAAAAAATAGTATTAAAAAATTTGGACAAATACAAAAGTTCAGACTTTTACAAGAAAAAACATTTCTTTTATTAGGATTCTATACAGGACTTAGAAAAAATGAACTTAGGTCAAGATTGCTCAAAGATATTTATCTGTTTGATAATAAACTTTGTATAGATGTTAATAAAAAAGGATTAACTCTTTTGAAAATGAAACTAAAAACAAAAAGTGCTAAAAGAAGAGTAGAAGTTTTCATAGAAGACGATTTACATTTGAGTTTAATTATAAATTTCTTAAATAAAAGAGAAAATCTAAAAAAGAATTCAAAATTCCTTTTTTTAGATTCATCAGAAAATTCTATTTATACTAAGTGTATAAATGAAGAATATGTTGATAATATAACTATATCAATAAAAGAAGTTGCAAAAAGATATGTAACTTTTCACTCTCTTCGGCACTCATTTGCAACATACTTATTCAAAAAATTAATTACAAAAAAGAAAGATTTTCCCTATGCAATGATTCAACTTTCAATGATGATGGGTCATGAAACGCCAGAAATCACTTTAAAAAATTATGTTCATTTTGATTATTTAAGATTATTAGAATAATAGTCATTGATTATATATTCTAAAAAAATTCTAATTACAATAAAAAATTTTGTAATTATTGCCTTTGATAAATTATATTAAGCTATTTATAATTTTATCAAATAGATAATATTATTATATATAATAAATAAATAAACTTTTTATATAATCTATTTTATCTAGTTATTATTGTTTTTTTGATAATACACTATGTATTTTCTTTTTAAATAAATATTTTAATATTTTATATATTCACTTAAATAATACTGTTTTAATAGTATTTATAAGAATTATTTAAATTTGTATTTTAAAATACTATTTATACAGTATTAATATTGACAAAATAGTATTTTTATTTTATAATACTTGAAATAAAGTATTAAAGAAAAAGTTATGGCTAAAAAAATTAAAATTACAGATTACCCAGAAAATGAGAATGAATTAACAACTCAATACTTAGGTAAATTTATTAGAGCAAAAAGAACTCAATCTGGTTTAACTTCACATCAAACTGCACTATTATGTAATGTTCCAGTTGATGTTATCACCAAACTTGAAAACAATAGTGGTGGAGTTACACTTGATAGCTTTTTAAAAGTTGTAAATGGACTTAGTATAAACATCCAATTTGAGAAAGATAGCAAATGATGCATAATATAAATATATTTTGTAATAATGATTATGTTGGGTTTATACAAATAGATTTAGAATCTAATAATGCAAAACTAAACTATGATGATAATTGGAAAGAAATAGGGTTTGAACTATCTCCTTACCTTAAATTCAATACAGATATAAATTCAAATAGTATAAAAAAATTTATATCAAATCTTTTACCAGAAGGAAAAGGATTAGAGTTTGTAAGTGAATTTTTCCATATTTCAAAAACTAATCAATTCTCATTAATTGAAGCAATTGGCAATGAAACAGCAGGTGCTATTACATTTACTTCGAATAAAGAGTTAAGTACAAATTTCAGAGAAATCAGTAATGAAGAATTAACTCAAAGAA
>Ga0172378_10005184_pt1 | contig 12166 bp, 13 predicted proteins | sample GrowelOW332metaG_FD_119755 | JGI IMG/M metagenome (GOLD analysis project Ga0172378, IMG submission 119755) | Groundwater microbial communities from an aquifer near a municipal landfill in Southern Ontario, Canada - Pumphouse #3_1 metaG | ecosystem: Environmental > Aquatic > Deep subsurface >...
GGTCGCTCACATGCCGATAACTCTCTAATATAAATATTGTAATGCTGGGCACGTTTTCACAACGAAATATTGCAAAATGTACACATCGATTTCTTAACTATAGAGTGGAGAAAAAATATGATTAAAAAAAAACACCAATAAAAAGGCCGAAGATGCCAGACTACATCGACATCACAGAGGATGACCGCATACTTTATAATTCACATAAGATCGCGGAAATTCTGTGTGTCAACGAGGCGACTTTGCGCAAGTGGTCATCGGCCGGATGTCCCAAAGAAAAACGTGGCTGGTGGGACCTGGCAGCTATTATAAAATGGCGGGGCAGAGCGGTTGGTGTTCAGGGACAGGTAAGCGGTGAGGCGGCAAGGCTTGTCGCAGATACAAAATTAAAAGAGGCACAAGCTACCATCCAAGAAATGAAGCTTCACCAAATGACAGGAGACCTTGTTCCGGTAAAAATGGTTGAAGAAAGGACAATAGCATTATTTCAAAAATTGCAACAATCATTTTTAAGCATTGGTGACAAACTCATGAATGAGGTATACACGTTGTATCCAGAACTAGCCATAGATGCGAAAAGGATGATAGATAATGAAGTCAGAGAAGCCCTCAGAGCAATATCAAAAAATGGTATATACAAACCTGACCTTGAAAGCAAAATGGCAGGCAGACCTCGACGAAAGACTTAAAAGAGCATTAACGACTTTTGCGCCTCCGACAAAATTAAAAGTGTCAGAATGGGCAGAAAAATATCGAATTATGAACCGTGAAGAAACATCCAAACCGGGACCGTGGAAAAACAGTACGGTGCCCTATCTTGAAAAAATAATGGATGCTTTTAACGATGACTATATAGAATTTATAGCTTTTATCAAGGCCGCACAAACAGGTGGAACAGAGGCGGCACTAAATATGACCGGATACACAATAGACCAAGATCCATCCCGTATGATGTATGTACTACCTGACGAAGATACCGCCAAGAATTTCTCAACCGAGCGATTGCAGAAATTCCTTCGCTGCTGCTCATGCTTAGATCACAAGTTTTTTGATGGCGACAGCAAGGATACCATGCTTAAATTCAGAGGCGGTTTTCTTATTTTAGGAAGTGCTCAGAGCCCAACGAAATTATCGTCATGGCCAATAAAAAGGGTAATCATGGATGAGGTGGACAAGTACCCCCGCTGGTCAGGCAGAGAAGCTAGTCCTTTGAAGCTGGCAGAAGAGAGAACCAAGACTTGGCCGGGGAGAAAGATCTTCTTACTTTCGACTCCAACGCTTAGAACTGGTAACATAATGCAAGCGTATGACAGCAGTGACGTTAGATACCGCTATCAAGTACCGTGTCCATTTTGCGGAGAATTTCAAACCCTTGAATGGAAGCAAGTAAAATTTAACTCAGATGACGATTTGACGATAATTCAATTTAATACTTATTACGAATGCCGGTTTTGCGGTGGTCATATTTTAGATCATCATAAGCCGGATATGCTAATAAAAGGCCGTTGGGTGGCGGAAAACGCAGTTCTTGGCAAGCCCAAACGTGTAGGATTTGCAATCAATTCACTGTATAGCCCCTGGGTATCCTTCGGACAGATGTCTACAGAATTTATGCGGTCAAAGGATGATCCTAAACAGCTTATGAATTTTGTAAACAGTTGGCTAGGTGAAGCGTGGGAAAACAAGGCGGCTGCAATGGACATAGATGTGGTCTTGCAACGGCGAACTGAAATACCCATGAACATGGTACCGAGCTGGGCCTTAATTTTGACCGGAGGAGTAGATTGTCAACAGGGATACTTCTATTGGTCGATACGCGCCTGGGGGACTCAGATGACGAGTCAGCTTGTAGCTTACGGGAAAGCCATGACCTATGAAGACATCACCGAAATCATGGACAAGTTTTGGCCGGATGAAGAGGGAGAGCTGAGATGGCAAGTTAACCTGTACGCGATCGACTCTGGCTATGATACAGAAAATGTTTATCAACATTGTTTCGAAAATTCAGATGTTGCGATTCCGGTCAAAGGATCATCAAATCAGATGATCGCAAGATATAAAATAACCGCACTCGAAAAGAAAGAAAAGCAACTTATTCCTCAGTTGCTCTATATTTTGGATACCGACCAGTACAAAAACATGATAGCAGCTAGACTGGCCAAACCGATAGGCAAAGGCTCATGGATGCTGAATGCCGATACCGATGAAGAATATGCCGAGCAGATAACCGCCGAGCAAAGGATCATAATGGATAAGGGCGGACGGCAGATAGAAACATGGCAGAAGAAAACATCGGCCAAGCAGAACCATTATCTTGACACAGAAGTTTATTCCGCTTTTGCAGCCGACATGCTACATGTTAGGAACTTAGAAGAAGAACCGGTTAATGAAACACCTTACCAACCTCAAAAACCAGCACAGGAAGAAGCTGAGTACACGCCTGAGTTGCCCGATTTAGAATTATAAGAAAGGAGCTAGAAATGGCACAAACACTAACAGAACAATTAGAAGAAGTAGAATCTGCCATATCCGACGTTTTAACCGGTGGCCAAGAAATTCAAACCAGGACCGGACGGGTTAAGATGGCTGATTTGGCGGCTTTAAGAAAACAAAGAGCAGCCATACAGCAAGAGCTGGCAGCACAAGCGGGGGATTGCGGATTAATTGATGTAGTGTACGACGGAGGAGCATAAGAAAATGACCGACGAAACCCAAGGAAATAAAAATAAAAATCCCACAAAGTGGAATTGGCTAGACCGGGCCATTGAGGCTGTTAACCCCAAGGCGGCTTATGAACGGCTAAGATGGCGTTCAGGCATAAGCGGGTACGATTCGGGGCGAATAGGAAGAGCAAACGCCGGATGGCTACCTACGAACATCCAAGGAGAAATGGCCAATCGCCATGCAAGAAGATTACTAAGAGCAAGAGCTCAAGATATGGAGCGAAATTCGGACGTAATAATCTCAATCCTAGATGCGTACAAACGAAATATAATCGGCCGCGGATTTAACCTACAATCGCTAACCGACATTACAGCGTTCGACGAAAAAGCCGAGAAGCTTTGGAAAGAATGGTGCAAGCCTAGAAATTGCGACATTACCGGTCAACAATCTTTCAGAGAACTATTGAACATGATAATAACCAGAATAATAGTAGACGGCGAAGTATTCATAATCAAGACCTATACAGGAAGTAAGCAATTTCCTTTTCAGTTACAAATAAGAGAAGCTAACGATTTAGACGGTCAAGGAAAGATGAGCAACGATGATAATGGCAACGTAGTTAGCGACGGTATTGAGTTAGATAAATACAGTAAGCCGGTAGCCTATTATTTTTTAGACACAGATCCCAACGGCATGAGCACCAATACACCGAAGAGGATAGAAGCAGATAGGGTTATTTATCTGTGGCAACGAAAGCGACCGAGCGAATACCGCGGAGTTTCTCTCTTGGCATCGGTTATTGAAAGAATTCACGAACTTGACGATTATTTCAGAGCCGTAAGTTTTATGCAGAAAATTTTAGCAAGCCTTTGCGTTTTTATAAAGCAAACCTTACCAGACGGAGCAGCGGGAAGATTGGGGCGGGGGATTAAAAAAATACTACCGGATGATGATCCGGCATCCCGTCAACAGAAAGTTAAAGCGGGGCAGATCATGTATCTGAACCCCGGAGAAGAAGTTTCAACGCTAGTGCCTTCGGGAAACTCAGCAGAGGCGGAAGGATTTGGAAGGCAGCAACAGAGGATGGCATCGGCGGCGATGGGATTATCCTTAGAGGCAACAGCACGAGACATGTCCGGGATGAATTATTCTTCTGCTAGGCAAAACCTGCTCGAAGACACCAAAACATATGTTGACTGGCAACTGTGGTTAAAGGAACACATGCTGGACGAAATATACACAGAATTTCTTATCAGCTCCTTTTTAGCAGGCCAATTTGACATGGCTCCCGATTTTTGGGAAAACAAAGAAAAATATTTTTCACACAGATTTATTGGTCAAGGTATGAGTTGGATAGATCCTCTCAAAGAAGCTACAGCCAACGAAACCATGCTGGCAACTGGCCAAGGCACCCGCGAAGAAATTTGCGCAAAAGCGGGAAAGGATTGGAAAGAAGTTTTGCAGCAGTTGGCAAAAGAGCAAGCCTATATCAAAGAGCTTGGTCTAAATCTTAATGAAGGGAGCAACGCAGATGCCACAAACGCAATTATCGCAGGAGATGCGAAAGATGACACAACCAAAAAATAGAAACGTAGCCATCGAGCCTGCGATGTTTGATGAAGCTACAAGAACATTGACATTGTCTTATGCATCGCAAGAACCAGTGTCAAACTGGGGAGAGCGTGAGGTTTTAATCATAAGCCAAGATGCGATGGATACATCACGGTTTGAGAATGGCGTAATGCCCGTACTGTTCAATCACAACAGAGACGCCATTATTGCAAGTATCAATAAATTATGGATTGAGAATTCTAGAGCATACGCAACAATCACGTTTGACGAAGATGAAGAATCTCTAAAAATTATGAATAAGGTTAAAAGTGGGAGCTGCCGCGGAGTAAGCGTTGGCTACAAACCAAAAATTTATGAAATTGTAGAAAAAGATGCTATTAGCGCCGAGGGGATATCGGGACCTTGCTACATAGCCAGAAAATGGGAAGTGTTGGAATTTTCTATTGTATCCGTACCGGCTGACCCCACAGTAGCTGCCGGAAGACAAGACGGCAAAGAAACACCTGTTGAGATTATCGTCCATGAAGAAAAAGAAGAAGAAATGAGGGATGAAGAAATGACATTAGAAGAAAAAGCCAGAGAAGAAGCAGAAAAAACAAAATTAGCATCCGAAAGGCTGGCTGAGCAAGAAAAGGCACGCATGGAAGAAAGAAAGAGAATTTCTGAAATTAACACCCTATGCCGAGATTTCGACGTAGACGAAGCCCAAACCCAGGGCTTCATCAATGAAAACACACCCTTGGATGTCGTAAGAAGCACGATTCTTGATTTGGAAAGAAAAAGTAAAGAGGGCATGCGCACCTCGAAAGTAAAAATGGGAGCTGACGAAGAATCAAAACGTTCGGCGGCGATGAGCGACGCGATTTTACTTAGAGCAGGTATTAGGCTTGCTAAACCAGCAGACGGAGCCAATGATTTTAGGTCAATGAGAATGAGAGACTTAGCCATTGACGCGCTAGAAAGAGCAGGAGAATCTCGTGCTCGGCACTTTACCGATGATGAATTATTTAAAAGAGCATTAACATCAGGGGCCTTGGGTTCCGTATTATCTAACGCCGCTAACAAATCATTATCGGCTGGTTATGCGGAAGCCGCAACAACCTACCGAGAGTTCACAACCATTGGTAATTTAACGGATTTCAAAATTGCAACAAGATACAAAATTTCAGCCATCGGTGAACCTACTATTATTCCTGAGAATGGTGAATTCACATATGACAAGGTATCTGATGAAGGCGTTGGCGTTCAATTGCAAACAGCGGGCAAGGGATTCACGTACACCCGCCAAATGTTCATCAACGACGATCTAGGTGTCTTAACCAAAATGCCGGCAAAAGTTAACGCAGCTTTTGAACGCATGAAAAATCGCCTAGTTTATGACGCTTTGGCAACAAGTACCTTATACACTTCTGGCCAGGGCAACTTAGCTGGTACTGCTGCGGCTATTTCTGTGGCCAGTGTGGGCGCTGGCAGGGCGGCAATGAGAAAGATGAAAGACGCTTCTTCTAAAGCAATTTTAAACGTCGCGCCGCGCTATATTGTGGTACCGGCTGCGCTTGAAACAGTTGCTTATCAGCTAATCAATTCAACTGCTGATCCTAGCGGCACGAATGCTGGAGTGGTAAATCCTTTTGGCCGCAACACGCTAATAGTTGTTGCTGATGGCAATTTGGATGCCAAGAGCTTAACTTCCTGGTACATGGTAGCAGAAAAAGGCGTGGTAGACACCATCGAAGTTTCTTATTTAAATGGGGTGCAAGCTCCAATTCTCGAAAGCGGACTTGATCCTGATGTCCTTGGCTGGAAATTCAGAATTTATCACGACTTCAATGTTAAGGCGTTGGATTTCCGTGGCTTGTATAAGAATGCAGGCGTTTAATTAGTTCCCCCTTTTAGGTGCCGGCCTTAGTGCCGGTGCCAATTTTAAAAAAAATAGTTAGGAGTGAAACATATGCAAATGTTAAGAAATGGTAAAAAGATGGATTATACATGTACCGCAGCGGTTGCCATGGACGACGTTATCGTCGTTGGTACAGTAGTTGGCATCGCAAGCTCAGCGGGAGCAACTGGAGACGTTATAGCGCTGGACACGGAAGGCGTGTACGCATTAAAAGCTAACACAGCGGCCATTACTCAAGGAGCAAAGGTGTACTGGGACGGCACGGCTGGGGAAGTAACATTAACGGCAACAAGCAACACTTTAATGGGTGTAGCTTGGGAAGCTAAAGCGGCGGCGGTTTTAAGCTGTTCTGTAAAAATTAATTAAAAATTTAAAAAGTAAATAGGGGAGCAGCAATTGCTTCCCTATTTTTTCAGTAAGGAGGTAGGAGCATGTCAAGGATTGATGTTATAAAAAATAGGATGGCGGCGGCAAATAAGATGATGGGCGAAACCGTTACCTACAATGGCATGGAAATAAAAGCAATTCCCGAAATAGGCGCGACGCTAGACAAAAACACTGGCATCGAAGCAGCGGCTCTTGCCGATTTGGCGATCTTCACCATATCCGCTAATGACGTACCAAATCCCGCTCCCGGCAACACGATTATTTACAACAATGAAACCTATAAGGTGAGACGCATACAGCTAGTGGATAGCGCCGGAGGGCTTTACGTTCTCGAAGCGGTAGCGAATTCGAGAGGGTACAAAAAATGACCATAACGATAGATATTGAAGACCAAGTTTCTCCGTTCCTGCAATATACGGCCAAAACAAATCCAGAATTTATGAAAAAAGCTGCTAAAAGTTTGGGCTGGTATGTTCAAGCTCAAACCAAAAAAGGCGTTAGAAGCGGACATCCTGGTGGCCAATCGTTCGCAGAGAGACTACCGCTAAAAGCAAGAAAGTTATTAAGCTCAAGTGCGCAAAAAGGTTGGTATGGGCGCATGATTAATGCTATTGGGTATGAGTACAGGGGAGGAGTAGTCAGCATCGGCTGGTCAAGCAGAACAAGCGCCAGATACGGAGCCATGCAAGAAGACGGACTTGTCCATGATGTAACTCAGGGTATGCGCCGATTTTGGGGCAGCAGACTCGTACCGCTAAAAGGAACTACTACAGCACTTACGCTACCGGCTAGACCTATTTTTGCACCGATGGCTCGATCTATTGAACCGGCATTAGTGCCTTATGTGGAAAAAAAACTACAGCAATACATAAATCAAGGAACCGATTTTGGTCAAAAAAATAAACAACGCCGACACTACAGAGTTATGGGGTGATTACTAAAAATGGGAACACAAAAAATAAACTTAGTAGATGTTATGAAAAAAATAGCTGGCGAATTATTGTCAGCACCTAGCATAGCAACCTTTAGCAGGTCTTATGGATACAACGATCCGCTTATTATTATCGGCGACGTTTTAGAATCAGAATTACCTTGCCAAGAAGACGCGCCATATATTTATATTTACGGAGCAAGTAAGGCAGAGGGGCTATCTGTGGACCCGTGCGTATACCAAGTTAGCATAGGCGTAGGAATAGAACAGCTAGGACAAGAAACGCTCACAAGCGGTTTAATCGTGTATAAGGGCTATTCCATATGTTCTGAACTTATGGAAATTATTCAGCAAGTGCTATTTGATTATCGGGCGATGTCCAATGTTGATTCTGTGATTGGCGGCAGCGTAGATCCAGGCGCCGAACATTGGATAGGTAATATAACGTGTAAATGGGAAATCGAACAGACAATTTCCGGAAATCAAGAATTTTAATAAAAAATAAGGAGTGAAAAAAATGACTCAAGCAAAAGGCTTAAATTCTAAATTAATGTTAGGATTTGAAACAACATATAATAACGATCCATCCGACGTTTCAACCAAATGTGTCGCAATGCCATTTAATACAGTTTCTCTAAAGGCTTCGCAAGCACTCAACGCGTCGGCTACAATAACAGGCCGGCGTGATCCTGTAGAGCCGTACAGAGGCAATATTGATGTAGCAGGTGATATAGTCGTACCGTTAGATTTAACCCTATTCGGTGAATGGCTAAAAGCCTGTTTTGGTGCACCAACAACTACTGATGACGGCGGCATTTATACTCATGTATACAAGCCAACGTCTTCTCAACCATCTTTAGTCGTCGAAGTGGGGCATCCTGATATTTTTGTATATGCAAAATACAATGGCGTAAAAGTTAGCAAAATAGCCTTTAGCGTTGGTGGTGATGGTGAAGTTAACTGCACGATTTCTACTATGGGCGGTAAAGAAACCATAGCCGCAACTAGCGTGGTTACAACTCCGGTTACTATGATTGAAAATAAGGTAGATAACAAAATGGCCGCAATTAAAATCGATGGTGCTGAATGCGCAATAGCCACGTTGTTTACTCTCAACATTGACTTTGGCCTTGACGGCGATCAATATTCAATTGGAAACGCTGGCTTTAGGGGCGCCGTGAATGAAGGCATTATGGCTATTACAGGCACTCTAACTGCTTTCTTTAATGACAAGACTTATTTAGAAAAAGCAGCAGCAGGCACTCCGGTAGCTTTTGAACTTGACATTACCAAAGGCACAAGTTCTTTAAAATTCGAATTACCGGAAGCAGTTTTCGCACGTAACACTCCCGGCGTAGATGGTCCGAAGGGTATTAAACAAGAGCTTAACTATACTGCCTATTATAAAGAGGCGGCTTTGGGAAACGCCATCGCGGTCACGTTAGAAAACGATACAGCAACTTACTAAAAAAGGTGGGGAAGATAATGATTAACGAAATAGCCGTAAGAGCTTTGACGTGGGATGAAAATGTTGATCTGCTCGAATGGGAAGAAAAAATGAAAAAAGAAAACATCAACATGACCCCGCTGAGGATCATAATGGCGCGGTACATGTATATTTTTGAAAAAGCCTATGGCTCTCCTGTCGGATTTACTCCGGCCGAAATAATGGCAATAGGAAATCTTACGATGAACTGTACTACTAAAATAAGAGACTCAGAGAGAAAAAACTCATCCAGCTCTGGAAATGGCAGCAAGAAAGAGCCTCTTATTGTTGCGACTGCCGAAGACTCCAAGAGCAAACCCAAAAAAGAGAAAGTTGTGAAAAGTGCGAATATAAACATCCGGAAATAATGCCGGGAAATATTCCATTTTTAATATTGTGGCAACAAATAAGTAACTGCTTTAGATATGTTAGCACAATGGCGAACGCCGTCCCGATTGGTTTAAATTGGTCCGACATCCAAGCGTTTTGTTCTTTATCAAAAACCAAATTGTCACCGCTAATGCTTCAACAGATAAGATTTGCGGAAAAAACTTTTATTGATGAAGCAGTTAAATTTCAATCAATGAAAAGGAGTTAATTATGGGCGTAACGGAAGCAAAAATTAAATTTACAATGGTCGATGCCGTTTCACAAGGCTTGGCGGATGTCAATTCCACAGTTCAAGGCACCACCAAGCAGTTTGAAAAGCTTGGCGGTGCCCTTCAAAATATGGCTTTGGGCGCTGGCGTGGCTGCATTTGGAATGACCATTATTAACAGCGCTAAAAGTTGGGCGGCATCAGTAAATGATTTGGAAGATAAGACTGGTATGGCCGGAGAATCTGCCTCAAAGCTATTATTTATTGGTGAGGCTGTTGGCCTCGCCGGTGAAGATATGGCCGGTGCTTTTACAAAAATGTCCAAAAGCGCATTCGCAGCACATGACGCTATCGTAACAGCTAAGGCCGCAGGCGAAGAAAGCGACGATATGTACACCAGGTTGGGCATTTCAGTTGATGATAGCAACGGCAAGTTGCTTGACTCGGAGCAAATTTTTCAAAATGTAGCTGCAAAACATAGGACAATGAGCAATGGTCTCCAAAAAACGGACATGGAAATGGCTATTTTTGGCAAATCCGGAGCGAAATTAAATGATATGTTAAATTTATCAGCAGAGCAGATGCAAGGATTTATTGAAATAGCTAAAAAAATGGGCCTTATTATGGATAGTAAGATGAGCCAAAAATGGGAAGACGCTACCTTTAAAGGAAACGTTTTAAAAGGGGCTCTTAAAGGGTTACAGGTCCAAATAGGTAACGAACTATTACCAACAATTGAGGATTATACTCAAAAGTTAACAGATGCTGTTTTATGGTATGGCACCTTAGATGATAGCACGAAATCATATATGGGTACCGCCGCAAAAGCAGCGCTTGCTATTGGAACGCTTGGTGCAGGAATACAAGCTGTCATGTTTTTAGGTCAGCCTTTTGCTAATTTCGTGGCATGGGTTAATGCAGGAATGAAGGCAATGGCCGTACAAGCGGGTATAACACGTCTTGCTATGCTGGGTATTGTGGGAATTGGTTTAACCGTTGCCACCGCAGCTGTTTATCATGGCAACACATTGAGAAATCATATAAATAATGGTGGCGAAGTAGGATATGACGATTTAGGCAACGTTCATATTATTGAGAAAGAACCGGTAGATGTAAACGATCCCGATAACTTTCAATATGCAAAACAATTACCACCCACTCCTAAAACCGATAATGGAGTGCGTGACGTAGATACTACTAGCAGTAGTGGCGCCGCTGCCAATAAGGTTGAACAGATGGAAGCTCGGTACCGCAAGTTGCTAGAGCAGATAAAATCCAAAATAACCAACGAAAATGGCACCGGATTAGAAAAAGGCACGCAATCCATCAACGCTGATTTAGCTTCTATGGCTGAGGACGTTACAAAAATAAACGCTCAAGGCATAGATACAACAGAATTGACTACTAAAATGGACGAATACCGCAAGGTTATGATGGACAAGCTTATTGAAGACCAAAAACGAACAGACACATTAATTATTGAAAACACTGCATTAACTAATTCGACTTTGGTTGACGATAAAAAAGCAATGGCGCAAGCGGAATATCAAATAACGCTGGAAGAACTCGCCAAAGAATATCGCGAAAAAAAACAATCGGTTACCAACAAGGCTTCGGCTGATGCGTGGTATACAGCGCAAAAGGCTGCAGCAGAGAAGAAGTTAAGTGATAGTACCAGAGAAGCTCTGATGACCTCTTACGCAGATGCTATAGCCTATGCCGTGCTTACGGTTGACTTAAATAATGCGACAGTTGAGGAAAGCAATGCCGAACAGCTTAATGCGTTGAGAAAGCAAGAAAGTTATATGCGCGAAACGCTTGAATTTGCCAAATTAACAGCTGAGCAAAGGTTGACTATCGAAAAAGATTTGACATCTAATCTACAAGCTCAATATAAATTAAATGCTCAAAACCTAGACACTGCATGGGGCGAAGCTGTTAGACAGATTAAAAATCAAACAACAGACTTTTCAGCAACAATGGTGGATGCCTTTAATTCTGCCAGCTCAGGAGTAGAATCGGCTCTGGTTGATATGGTACAAGGTACCGAAACGGTCGGAAAATCCATAAAAAATGTTTTTAGCAGTATAACGGATTCTATTTTAGAAATGTTTGTAAAAATCGCGTATCAACAAACGGTTTTGAGCCCGTTAAAAAGCATCTTCACATCACTTTTAAGCGGATTTGGCGGTAGCTCAACAATAAGCGCAAGTGGCGGCAGTTTAGACATGTCGGGCGGAGCTTCAATTTTAGGCTATGCCACAGGCGGTGTGGCTTCCGGATGGTCAGTAGTTGGCGAAGAAGGACCGGAACTGGTTAACTTCAGCAATCCAGGCAGAGTTTATACGAATAGCCAAAGCGGCAATTTGCTTTCTTCGCAATCGTCAGCGCCGGCGGTAAAAATTAACATAACAAACAATACTGGCAGTGCGGTAAGCGCCGAAGACACCGCGATTAAATTTGACGGCAATTCTTATGTTTTAGACGTGGTCATTAACGCCGCGCAAAATAATGTTAACGGCTTTAATAAGAGCTTAAAAACGCTACTGGGGGTGTGAGCAATATGTTAGAATTTCCTTCTTCATTTCCAATACCGCTGTTTCCTGAGTCAGATTCAGGCAGCGCGAA